>Ga0194129_10000696_pt1 | contig 61966 bp, 54 predicted proteins | sample TA2KigCa35mmetaG_FD_150862 | JGI IMG/M metagenome (GOLD analysis project Ga0194129, IMG submission 150862) | Freshwater microbial communities from Lake Tanganyika, Tanzania - TA2015038 Kigoma Deep Cast 35m | ecosystem: Environmental > Aquatic > Freshwater > Lake | place: Tanzania: Lake... | reverse complement strand
GTCAGGTTCAGCGCCACTCCGCGGCCGTGCGACAGGTCGAGCGGCTTGACGACCACGGGGTACCCGAGGCGCTCTGCGATCGCGACCGCGTCGTCCGCGTCGTCGGCGGACTCGTGGCGCGGCGTCGGGAGCCCGGCGCGGGACAAGAGGCTCGCCGTGAGGTCCTTCTCTTGCGCGACCTCCACGCCGATGTGGCTCGTCTTGCTCGTGATGGTCGCCTGGATGCGCTGCTGGTGGACGCCCCAGCCGAGCTGCACGAGGCTGCGATCGTTGAGCCGCAAGGTCGGCACGCCGCGACGCTTCGCCTCCTCGACGATGCTGCGCGTCGAAGGCCCGAGCGCGACGCGCTCCGCGAGACGAGCGAGCTCGTCGAGCTCCTGCGAGAGCTCGATCGGCGGCCGATGATCCGGGAAGTCCGACGGCAGCAAGCTGCACAGGTAATCGAGCGAGAGCTCGCAGGCGCGACGCCCGACGCGCTCCTCTTCGAAGCTGACGATCACGTGGTAGAGGCCGTCGCGGCCCGCGGTGCGCGTCTTGCCATAGGTCACGGGGGTACCAGCGAGGCATTGCAGCTCGAGCGCGACGTGCTCGGCGATGTGCCCGAACCAAGTGCCGTCTTCGAGCCGCTTCAGGAACCCTCCGGGCTCGCCGTAAGAACAGCCGTGCTCGTGGAGCGAAGGCAGCCCCTCGACCAGCTTCGGCACGAATCCAGGGATCTTGTTGCTGGGGAACTCCTCGAGACTCTCGAGGTCGAGCGTCATCCGAATGAGCGGTCGGTAACCGTAGGGGCTCGGGCCTCGGTACACGCGGGTCTCGATGAGCTTCATGGTCGGCGTCTCCTACTAGGTCGGATCGGGCTCGAGCGTTCGCAGGTGGCGCGGGGGCTTCGCGCTCTTGGTTCCCTTCTTCGCGGTCGAAGGCGGGGCGCCGCGAGGCGAGCGCGGTGCGGCCGGCCCCTTGCGAGGTGGCGGCACGGCCTCGAGCTTCGGGTGCTCCCAGATTGGGTGGCGAGCGTCGACGTCGTAGCCGAGCCCCGCGGTGAGGACGTGAACCTCGAGACCGAGGACGGCCGCGTTCGCGTGGTGCGGCGTCTCGTGAATGTCGGTGAAGAGCAGCTTCGACCCGTCGATCACGGTGACGGTACCGCGTCCGAGGACCTTCATGCGGTTCGCGGAGTCGAGGACGATCGCGGTGTCCTCGTCGATCCCGACCCCGATGAGGAAGGGGTTCAGCGCGACCGCGGCAAACAGCCGACCGATGCGGTGGCGCTGCGCGAAGTGCTGATCGATCACGAGTCGCTTGGTGAGCCCGATGCCAGGCGCCATCGTGACGCTGTGCCGACGAGGCGCGTACCCCGACCGACCTTGCGCGATCATGTGCTCGCAGATCACCGACGCGCCCGCCGACGTCCCCGCGACGAGCATGCCGTCGCGATGCCGCCTACGGATGGTCTGCGCGAGTGGCGTCCCACCGAGCAGGCTCACGATGCGACCCTGCGCCCCTCCCGTGAAGAAGGCCGCCGTCGCGCCCTCGAGGAGCGCGACCGTCGCGGGATCGCTCGCGTCGGACCGCTCGTGCACCCACACGGTCCGAACCTCGGCGCCGAGCCCCTCGAAGATCTGCCGGTACGTCAACTCGAGCTCGACCGGCATCTGCGACGCGGTGGGGAACAACGCGACGACCGCACGCGCCCCCCCCGCGAGCCCGACGACCTGACTCAGAATCGCGCGGCTGCCGACCTTGTCTTCGGCGCCGCCGATCGCGACCAGTGCCCCTCGACGATCCGCGTGCTCCGACGGCCGCGTCACCAGCTTCAGGCGCCCGTCATCCCTCGACTTCTTGTCCGCCACGATGGCCCGATCGGGTACCACGGCGGCCACGCGGTCGCGAGCGCGACGCGGGCGTCAGTCGCGCGCGGAGGCGGCCTCGCCGCACTTCTTGAAGGCCTCCTTCGTCTCCTTGCACGCGTCCTCGAGCCGGCCCTTCTCGGCGTCGCAGACGGCTGTCGCCTCGACGCAATCGAAGTATTTCTCGGAGCTGTCGGCGCAATCGTAGACCTCGGCGCTCGCGCGCTGCGCCCCGGCCTCGACGACGCACGCGTCGACGTCGAGGTCGGTGCCGCCCTCGCACGCCATCTTCGTCTCGCAGAGCGAGCGAGCGGGGCTTCCGCAACCGGACCCGACGAGGAGCATGGGCGCGAGGGCAGCGGGGATGCGGAGGTGCGTCTTGGCCGACATGAAGTCGTGATAGACCCGCGCGTGCCCGGGGCTAAGCGACAGAACAATTTGAATAGAGTCTACTCAATATCCTACACTAAAAACCCAGACCGGGCGCCGCTGCAAAAGATTTCAGTAGAGTCCACTTAAACTACTCTATTCAATAGATGACTATCCAATCTGCGCCCCACGTGCTTCTTCGCAAACGGCTCGAGCGCGCGCTCGCGCAGGGCCACCCCTGGCTGTGGCGTGACGCGCTCATCGAGCACTCGTACGCGCCCGGCACGATCGTGGAGGTTTGCGATCGGCAGGGCTCGTTCCTCGGACGAGGCATCCTGGACGCAGGTCCGCTCGCCCTCCGAGTGTGGACGACCGAGCCCGGCGAAGCGATCGATGGCTCACTCTTCCAGCGGCGAGTCGAGGAGGCCGCGGCGCTCCGACGGCGCGTCGTCCCCCGGGAGACGACGGGGTTTCGGCTGCTCCACGGCGAGGGCGATAGGACGCCTGGCGTGGTCTGCGACGTGTACGACACGATCGCCGTCCTGAAGCTCGACGGCGAGGGGATCCTCGCGCATCGGGGCTCGCTGCTCGAGGCGCTCGAGGGTCCGCTCGCGTCCTTCGGAGTCACCACGCTGCTCGTGCGCAGCGGACGACGTGAGGAAGCGCGCTGCGAGGTCGCGTGGGGCGACATGCCGAACGAGGCGCTCCCGATTCGGGAGCGAGGCATGACCTTGTGGGTCGATGCCGTCCACGGGCAGAAGACGGGGATGTTCCTCGATCACCGCGACTCGCGCGCGCGAGTGCGCGAGCTATCGCATGGCGCCCGAGTGCTGAACCTGTTCGGCTACACCGGAGGCTTCTCGATTGCGGCAGGGCTCGGCGGCGCCCACGACGTGACGACCGTCGACCTCGCGGGGCCTGCGCTTGCGCTAGCGGAGCGGGGTTGGGCCTCGAACGACCTTCGACCCGACGCGCACCGAGTGCACCGCGCGGACGCGTTCGCGTTCCTTGAGCACGCCGCCGCGCGCCGAGAGAGGTGGGACATCATCGTCGCGGATCCGCCGAGCTTCGCGCCGAGCGAAGCCTCACTCGAGGCCGCGCTCGCGAGCTACCGCAAGCTCCACGCCGCCTGCCTCGCGGTGCTCGCGAGGGGTGGGCTCTACCTCGGCGCGTCGTGCTCGAGCCACGTGCGCCGCGACGCCTTCGACGAGACGATCCTCGCGGGGGCGGCGAAGGCGCGGCGCGCACTGCAGCTCCTCGACGCCTGGGGAGCGGCGCCCGATCACCCGCGGCTGCCGGCGTTCCCGGAGGGGGACTATTTGAAGTCGACGTTGGTCCGCGCCCCGTGAGCGCGCACGACGGCGCCCGCCCGTGCTAAACGCCCGCGCATGCCCGCGGTCCCAGCGCTTCAGGCCTTGCTGCCGGAGGAGGTCGCGGCGCTCGCCGGTGTCCCGCTCCCCGACGCGCGGCGCTTGGTCTCGTGCATTCACAAGCAGGGGCGGCTCCCCGAGCGCTGTCCGGCCACCGTGCGACGCGTTTCGCTCGATGCCGTTCGCGCCGCAGGTGCGCTGCCGACGCTCGAGCTGGTCGAGCGTCAGGCGAGCGCAGTCGATCCATTCGTGAAGTACGCGTTCCGCGCGGCCGACAGCAACGAGATCGAGTCGGTCCGGATCCCGCTCGAGAAGCCCGGCCGCTTCTCGGTGTGCGTCAGCTCTCAGGTGGGCTGCGCGCTCGCGTGCGCGTTCTGCGCGACGGGGAAAATGGGCCTGCTTCGGAACCTCGAGGCCTGGGAGATCGTCGAGCAACTGCGGCTCGTCCGAGCCGAGCTCCCCGAAGGCACGCGCGTCCACGGTGTCGTCTTCCAGGGCATGGGGGAGCCCCTTGCCAACCTCGAGAACGTGCTCGCCGCGATCCGCGTGTTCTCCGAGCCGAGCGCCCACGCGATCGACCGACGCAACATGACGGTGTGCACCGCCGGGCTGTCCGCCGGCATCCGACGCCTCGCCCGAGAGCAGCCAGACGTGCGCATCGGGCTCTCCATCGGTGACGTGCGCTTCGGACGGCGTGAAGCGTTGATGCCGATCGAGCGCGCGCACTCGCTCGAGGAGGTGCTCGAGGCGCTCGCTGAGCACACGCGCGCCACGCGCAACGCGCCCATGTGGGCGTACACGATGCTCGCCGGACAAAACGACGACGACGACGCCGCCGCGGCGCTCGCCACGCGGCTGCTCGCGTTTGCAGAGGCGACCGGGGTGCGGCCGCGGCTCAGCTTGATCCCGTGGAACCAGGTCGAGGGGGCGGCGTTCGAGCGCTCCTCCGAGGAGACGCTAAGCCGCTTTCGAGCTCGCCTGCGCGAACGAGGCGTCGGCACGATCGTGCGCTACTCGGGAGGTGGCGACGTCGCCGCCGCGTGCGGGCAGCTCGCGCGAACGCCCGCGAGCGGTCTCGTCGGTCGTGGCTCGCTGCGCAAGCCGCAGACAGTGCGTGACGGCCACGACGACTCCGCGCCTCTTGACACCCCTCAATCCTCTGCACCATGAGCCCAACCTCGCTGCCCCTCGGAGCGCTCGTCCTCGCCGGCGGAGAGAGCTCGAGGATGGGGAGTCCGAAGGCGTGGCTGTCCTTCGAGGGTGAGCCGCTCCTCGCGCGCGTCGCCCGACGGCTGAGGTCGGACCTCGCACCGATCGTGGTTGTTGCAGCTCCGGGTCAAGAGCTGCCCCCGCTGTCCCAAGGCGTCCTCGTCGCTCGAGACCACACAGCGCACGCCGGCCCCCTCGAGGGCCTCGCCGTCGGGCTCGAGCTCCTCGCGACGCACGCGAGCCATGCCTTCGTCTGCACCTGCGACGCACCGTTTGCGAGCGCGACGCTCGCCCGCGCGCTCGCAGGTTGGTGTGACCTCGACGCCGCCGTGCCGGAGGTCGACGGACGACTCCACCCGCTCACGGCCGTCTACGCGACCGCCACCCATCGGATCGCGCGGGACCTGCGCTGTCGTGGAGAGCGGCGCGCAACCGCGTTCGTCGAAGCCCTGCGCTCGACGCGCGTCGACCGAGCGACGCTGCTCGCAGACGACGCGCTCCGACGCGAGGATCCGAGGCTCCTCGCCTTCGTCAACGTCAACACGCCCGATGACCTCGAGGCCGCCCGTGCGCTGAGCGTACGCGCGCCGTGAGCGCCCCCTCGACCCTCTGCGCCCGGCCCGGTCGAAACACGCAGAGCCCCCCGAGGAGCGCGGTTCTCGGGGAAGCTCTCGAATGATGTCGACGCTTCGTCATGCGCTGCTCGTCGGGCTCACGCTCGTGTCCGTCGCGTACTGCAGCTCGGACTCGCTCGTCTTCTCGTCGTCGCCATCCGCGGTCGGGAGCGGCTCGTCGGGTGAGACCACCTCCTCGGCGGGCGTCGGCGGCACCACCGCAACCGACGCGACCAGCAGCGGCGCGAACGGCGGGAGCAGCGGCAACCTGAGCGGCACCGCGACGGGCGGCGTCGGGGGCGCAGGCGGCTGCGTGCCCCTCCTCTGCCAGGCCAAGCTCTACTTGTGCGCCAACTGCCTCGACGACGACGCAGACGGCAAGATCGACTCGGAGGACCCGTGCTGCCTCGGCCCTTGCGACAACACCGAGGACCGGCTCGACCTCGGCATCCCCGGCGCAGGCAACGCGCCTTGCAAGCGCGACTGCTACTTCGACAAGGACAGCGGCGCCGGCAACGACGGCTGCGCGAGGGATCTGTGCTGCGACCCGCTGTCGCCGGATGCTATCGACTGCGCCTAGGCCGATCCGCCGCCGCCGAACGCGAGCTGCGACGACAGACCCTCGAAGACGTGCCTCGACGTCTGCCTCCCGCTGACACCGAACGGCTGCGATGGCTTCGGCTGCTGCGAGCTCCCTGGCGGCAGCGGCAACTTCGTCTACGGCCGCACGACCGATGCGAACGAGCTGCCGGCTTGCACGGTCGCGAGCGCGAACGATTCAGCCGAAGGACCAGTGCCCTGGCGGTACCGCATGTGGCCTACCCGGTCAGCCGCCCTGCCCCGCCGGTGAGTATTTCCTCACCGGCTGCTGCACCGTCCCGTCGCCGAACTGAGGCCGCACCTGGGACGTCACCGCTTGGCGACGTCGCGTTACGGGGGTCGCGTTGCACGGACTCAGGTCGCCGGCCAGCGTGTGCCTCGGCGCGAGGCGCCGCACGATGGCTCACGACGGAACGTGGGGGGCGCACCCGGCTCTCGTGCCGGTCGCGCGCGAGGCGTCCGAGGAGGTGCTCGGAGCGCGCGAGGACCAGCGAGCGGTCGTTCACGCCGATCGCTCGACGGCCATGCTGCTCAAGCTGTTCGTCCGCGTCGCGACCGACGCGGGGCGCTTCGTGCCGTTCCTCGCCCTGCCGGCGTACGAGCGGCTCGTCGCCGCCGAGTCGTCCCCCCGCTCGCTGGAACGCATTCGGAGGAACCGCAACCGTGAACACCCAAGAGCCTCAACGGCCCACGGTCAACGAGAGCGGCGCGCCCGCCCGATGGAATGGCATCACGCGACCATATCCCCATCAGGACGTGACGCGACTCGCCGGCTCGCTGCGCATCGAGCACCCGCTCGCGACCCACGGCGCGAACAAGCTCTGGAGCCTGCTCAACGACGAGCCCTTCATCCGGGCGCTGGGCGCGACCACCGGCAACCAGGCGATGCAACAAGTCAGGGCCGGCCTACGCGTCGTATACGTGGGCGGCTGGCAGCGCGCCGCGGACGCCAACGTCGCGGGCGAGGTGTATCCCGACCAGAGCCTCTACCCCTCGAACAGCGTGCCGATGCTGGTGCGTCGAATCCCGCACGCGCTCGCGCGCGCGGACCTCATCGAGCACTCGAAGGGCGGCGCGCTCCGCGACTGGTATGCGCCGCTCGTCGCGGACGCCGAGGCAGGCTTCGGGGGAGCCGCTCAGCGCGTTCGACCTGACGCGACAGCTGATCGAGGCCGGAGCCGCTGGCGTGCACTTCGAAGCTCCGCTCGCGAGCGAGAAGAAGTGCGGGCACATGAGAGGAAGGATGCTCGTGCCGGCGTCGCACTTCGTGAGGACGCTCGTCGCGGCGCGGCTCGCGGCCGACGTCGCGGGCGTAGCGACGGGCCTCGAAGCCCGGACCGACGCCGAGAGCGCGCGTCTTTTGACGAGCGACGTCGACGACGCGGACCGGCCGTTCTTGACGTGGAGGCGCACCCGCGAGGGGTTCTTCGAGCTCGGCGGCAATCCGCTCGAGCGCTGCGTCACGCGGGCGCTCAGCTACGCGCCCTACGCGGACATGCTGTGGATGGGGACGTCGACGCCGAACCTCGCGCAGGCGCGCGTTCGCGGAGCGCATCCATGCGCGCTACCGAAGCAAATTGCTGACTTACAACTAGGCGAGCCAGCTTGGCCCTGCAGTCGCGGCATCACCACGACGCCGCGACTGAAGCTCGGAGCGCAGCGCGAGCCACCTCCCGCCCCGCGTCGTCGACCTCGCTGACCGCGGCGACGAGCGCTCGTACGTCCTCGCCCGCGAGGATCGCCTGTCGAGTGCGCGCCGAGCCTGTGAGGAGGTCGAACGCGGGGACGTCGTCGACGAACTCATAGCGCTCGGTGCGAAACGCGAAGTCCCGAGGCGCGAGGCGAGCAGCGAGCGCGATGAGGGCGGTGTAGACGGCGACCGGCCGGAAGCGGGCGTCGAGCGGGTGCACCTCGACGCCACCACAGGGCACGCCGCCGTGCTTGTGGAACGTCGGAATGAAGGTGAGCGGACGCACCGCCTGCCCCTCCATGCCGAGCTCGGCGAACGCGCGCGCGAGGGCACGCCCGTCGAGCCATGGCGCGCCGAAGACCTCGAACGGGCGCGTGTGTCCGCGGCCCTCCGAGAGGTTCGTGCCCTCGAGCAAGCAGCCGCCCGGGTACACCAGCGCCGTGTCGGCCGTCGGCATGTTCGGCGAGGGCAGCACCCACGGCCGATCGAGCGCCCCCTCCCGCGTGCCGTCCCAGCCGTCGACGGAGACGACGCTCACCGCAGCGGAGGGCCCGAGCGGGAGCCCGTCGGAGGCCGCGAAATGACTGACGATCTCGGCGAGCGTGAGGCCGTGCCGGATCGGTATGAGCTCCCAGCCGACGAACGAGGTGAAGCCGGGCTCCTGCGAGCGCCCCTCGGTCGCGCGCCCCAGCGGGTTCGGGCGATCGAGGAGCACGACATGGACGCCGACGCGCGCCGCCGCGCGCACGGCGAGGAGCGCGGTCCAGACGAACGTGTAGTAGCGCGAGCCTACGTCCTGAAGGTCAACGACCAAGACGTCGAGGCCGCGGAGGTCGGCCTCCTGCGGGATGAGGTCCGCAAGCTCGGCGCCGTAGAGGCTCACGATCCGCGCTCCGGTCTCGGGCTCGATCTCGTCGCCGATCGTCGCCATGTCTTGCGCCGCGGCGCCGAAGCCATGCTCGGGCGCGAACAGGATCGCGGGAGAGACCCCCAGGCTTGCCATGATATCGATCAAGTGAACGAGACGGCGGTCGACGCTCGCGGCGTGACAGAGAAGCCCCACGCGAGCGGAGCGGAGGCGCGCGACGAGCGCGGGCAGCTTCGTGAGCCTGTCGAGTCCGACGTCCATGCGTGCTCGCGTAACGCCGATCGCCGTCGAGGGCCCAGATTCCGCGCGCGGCAGCGGCGCACCTCGGTAGCCTACGCCGATGACGCTCTCCGCGCGGCTCCTCGTGCCCATCTCTTTTTTCGGAGCGATGTCGCTCTTCGTCGCCTGCGACCGTGACGGCGGTGCGAGCGGCGGTCCCGTGGCCGCGACGACCGTGACCGGAGGCGCTGGCGGCGCAGGGGGCTCCGGCGGCGCGGGGCCAACCTACCACGAGCACATCGCGCCAATCCTCGCGGAGCACTGCGTGTCTTGCCACGAGTCGGGCGGCATCGGTCCGTTCCCGCTCGACAACTACGGCGATGCCGCCTCGGTGGCAGCGCTCATCAAGAAGCTCACCGGCAACCGCACGATGCCGCCGTTCCTCGCGGACAACTCAGGCGAGTGCCACACGTTCGACGGCGCTCGTTGGCTGTCCGACGCCGAGCTCGCGACGCTCGCGGCGTGAGTGGACGGCGGCGCCCCCGAGGGCACGCCCCTGAAGGTGCCACCGAAGCCTGCGCCGACTCCGGGGCTCACCTCGATCGGCGCGACCCTCGACATGGGTCTTGACTACACGCCTCCAACGACCACGCCCGACGACTACCGCTGCTTCCTCGTCGACCCGGGGCTCGCGACCACGAAGTACATCACCGGCTTCGACGTGAAGCCCGGTGACGCTCGGGTGGTGCACCACGCGGTGGTGTTCACGCCGAGTGACGACGGCGCGGTCGCGCAGGTTGCGGACCTCGACGCAGCCGACCCTGGCCCTGGTTGGTCGTGCTTTGGAGGCGCCGGCGTGAATGCAAGCATGGCACTCGCCTGGGCTCCCGGGGTCCCCGCGACCCACTTCCCGAAGGGCACCGGCCTCGAGCTGCCGGCGGGGCGCAAGGTGGTCTTGCAGATGCACTACAACGTGCAGCAGGGCACGCACCCCGACCGCACGCGCATCGACCTCGAGCTCGCAGCGTCGGTGAACGAAGTGGCGCGCATCGAGGCGCTCGTCGATCTCAACCTGTCGCTGCCGCCGAAGCTCGCCGACGTCGCGAGCGGCTTCCCAACCGTCGTCGATCAGAAGCGTCGCGTCTACGGGGCCTTCCCCCACCTTCACCTGCTCGGAAAATCGCTCAAGCTCGAGCACACCTCGGGCGGCACGAAGAGCTGCGCGCTCGACATCCCCCGATGGGATTTTCACTGGCAGTTCTTCTACTTCTACGCAGAGCCTCTCGAGCTCATGCCGGGCGACCTGCTCACGCTCGAATGCCGCTACGACACGCTCTCGAAGAACACGCAGACCAACTGGGGTGAGGGCACGTCGGACGAGATGTGCGTGACGCTTCTCTACGTGACGAAGACGGGCCCGACCTGTGCCCACTGTGGACCGCAGCTCGAGGGAAATCCCTGGCCACCGATGAACCTCTGCCCAGGGAGCGACAAACTCTTCGATGCCGTGAAGAGCTGCGTATGCGACACCGCTTGCGCCAGCGTGTGCGGCGACAGCATCTGCATGCAGGGTTGGGCGACGAGCGAGTGTCAGGCCTGCATCGACTCGTCTTGCGGTGCCGAGGCGAAGGCCTGCCTCGTCGATCACAACTCGTTCTGAGCCGAACGCCGCCTCGTTCACGCAGGCGCTCGAGGCGCCTTCCAGGTTCGCCTCGGTCGCGAGGGGTCGCCCCATGGCTGGCTCCCCGCGCGAAGCCGGTCTACCATGCTGGCCCTCCGCATGACCCTCGAGCCGGACACGCTCCTCGACGAGAAGTACCGCATCGTCCGCCGCATCGGCGAGGGCGGCATGGGAGCCGTGTACGAGGGCGAGAACACGCGCATCCGCAGGCGCGTCGCGATCAAGGTGCTGCACACCCACGTCGCGTCGAAGGACGACGTCGTGCAGCGCTTCGAGCGCGAAGCCCAGGCCGCGGGCCGCATCGGCTCGGATCACATCGTCGAAGTCCTCGATCTCGGGAGCTTGCCGAGCGGAGAGCGCTACCTCGTGATGGAGTTCCTCGACGGGGAGGACGTCACGACGCGCATTCGGCGCCTCGGGAAGCTCACTCCGTCCGAAGCGGCTCCCCTGCTCCACCAGGCGCTCGAGGGCCTCGGCGCGGCGCACACCGCCGGGATCATCCACCGCGATCTGAAGCCGGACAACATCTTCATTCTCGAGAGGCACGCTGGGCACCTCGACTTCGTGAAGCTGCTCGACTTCGGCGTCTCGAAGTTCACCGCGGGCGACGACGAGATGAGCATGACGCGCACGGGCGCGGTGATGGGGACTCCGTACTACATGTCTCCCGAGCAGGCGAAGGGCAACGCCATCGACGCCCGCAGCGATCTCTACTCGATCGGCGTCGTCGCCTACCAGATGGTGACCGGCCGGGTGCCGTTCAGCGCCGGCTCGTTCAACGAGCTCTTGTTCAAGATCGTCCTCGAGAAGCCCGAGGCGCTCGAGACCATCGCGCCCGAGCTCGAGGCCTCGTTCGCCGAGGTGATCTACCGCGCGATGGCGCGTGAGCCGGAGGTCCGCTTCCAGACTGCGGCCGAGTTCCAGGACGCGCTGCGGCCTTGGCTGACGGTCGTGCCGGCCGGGCCGCCGAGCCTTGGGCACGGCGCGCTCTCGTCACGCCCGGCGCCGTCGGTGACGTTCGCGCCGGATGCCCCAGAGAACCTGACGCGGATCGCGGTCGACGCGTCGGTCATCCGAGGCGCCCTCAACACCCCAGGAGCGGGTACGGCGCTCGAGGCGTCGCACGCGCCGCTCGCCGTGTCGACGCCGCCTCGGGGCGGCAACCCGGGCCTGAAGCTTGCGCTCGCCGCCGTCGTGGTGGGGATCGTCGCGGCGGCGGGGCTCGGCCTGCGCCTCGTCGGCGAGAACACCTCGAAGCCTGGAGCGCCCAGCACGAGCGCGACCGCCACCTCGAGCCCAGCGTCCTCCGAGGCCGCGCCCTCCGCAGCGCCCGCGCAACCTCAGCCGGCCAAGACCGCCACGCCCGCGGCCCCCGCGATGGCGTCGGCCCCCGCGATGGCGTCGGCCCCCGCGCTGGCGTCGGCCCCCCCCGTCGCCTCGAGCAAAGCGCTGCCCAAAGCCCCGGACAAGCTCGGCGCGCCGCCGCTCCCGAGCGTGCCGGGGCGCCCCCCGACCGTGTCGGACGCAGGCGGGCGCAAGATCAAGACTGACCTCTGAGTCGCCTTCGAAGAGGCCCTCGGACCTCGGCCCTCCCCTGCCTCGACGCCGGATCCCTCGAGGCGCGCGAGAGGCTCCGAATCGGCACGTTTCTCTGGACTCGGTCGTCGAGTCGATGCAGGTTAGTCGCGCAGTCCATGGCGTTCATCATCACCGAAAACTGCACCGGCTGTACGGCGTGCATCCGGCGCTGCCCGACCAACGCGATCACGGGAGAGCGCAAGATGCTCCACGTGATCAACCCCGAGCTCTGCATCGACTGCGGAGCCTGCGGCGTCGTGTGCCCCGACGAGGCGATCTACGACAACCAAGGCAACCTCTGCGAAAACCTGAAGGCTTCGGCGCGCCCCGTGGCGATGGTCGACCTGCAGTCGTGCGTGGGTTGCGAATGGTGCGTCTGGGCGTGCCCCTTCGACGCGCTCAAGATGGCGCAGCTCACCGACGGCCATCACTTCGAGATCTCCGAGGTGATCACCAAAAAGTGCGTCGGCTGCACGCTGTGCGAGCTCGACTGCCCGTACGACGCGATCCACATCTTCCGAGGGGACTCCGAGGAGGCCGAGGCTCAGCGCGAGCGCAACGCCCGCTTCGCCGAGGAGCTCGGGCTCGCGGCGCCCGCGAAGGAAGAAGAAGAAGAGCAGGCCGCGTGACGGACGACGCGCGCGACGACCTGCCCGCGTTCGCGCACGACTACCCCATCGACCCTCGGCTCGACGCGCTCGTTCGCGCGTTCGCACGGGGTGACTTTCGACGCGTTCGACTCGAGGCTCCTGCCCTCGCCGCCGAGACCGACGATCCGGCGGTTCGCTTGGCAGCGCTCAATCTGCGCCGACGGATCGACGCAGCGCCCGCGGCCCTCGCGCTCATCGGGATCGGGGTCGCCCTCCTCGCGTACCTGTACCTGCATCACCTCGGAGCGGCGCCCTGAGCGCCGTTCCCGCGGGATGTCGTAACGGAACGTCCCGAAATTCCCGAAGAATCGAAGCGCTCCGGCCAGGAAGCGGTTGGAGGCCGCGCGGCAGGCGACTAGACTCCTCGCCGCTGTGACACGACCAAACCGCGGAATCAGCTACTGGGACTACATCCGGGTCGAGGACCTGCTGTCGCTCCAGAAGGGCGTGCATGGCGACGAGGCCCACGTCGGCAACGACGAAGTGCTCTTCATCACCGTGCACCAAGTGTACGAGCTGTGGTTCAAACTAATCCTCCGCGAGCTCGAGCACGTGCGCGCGGTGATTCGGCAGAATCCCGTTCCCGACCAGGCGCTCTCGTCGGCGGTTCGCTCGCTGCGCCGCTGCGTGACGATCTTCGAGGTCGCAGCGGATCACTGGCGCGTGGTCGAGACGCTGACGACGCGCGATTACCTCGCGTTCCGCGACCAGCTCGTCGGCGCGAGCGGCTTTCAGTCGGCGCAGATCCGTCAGCTCGAGATCCTGCTTGGGCTCGATGACGACCAGCGGCTCGGCTGCGCGGGCGAGGCCAGCTACAAGGACGTCCTGCGCACCGCCGAGGGCGGCACCACGCCGGCACTCGAGCGCGTCGAGCGACAGATCGCCGGCGGGCCGAGCTTCCGACACGCACTCTACGACTGGCTCGCCCGGACCCCGATCGACGGGTCGAACGACGAAGCAAGCGTGCGCGCGTACACCGAGGCCTTCCTCGCGTCGCACGAGGCGCAGGCGCACCATCTCGTCGAGTCGACCGGAGACGCCCTCCCCCACATGGATCGGTCGGTCCTCGAGAAGCGCTACCAGCGGGACATCGACCACGCCCGCGGATTCCTCGAGGCTCGCGACCTCACTCACCTGCCCGAGGACGAGCAGCATCGACGACGCCACTCGCGCGCCGCGCTCGTCTTCATTGAGAGTCACCGCGAGCTACCGCGCCTCACCTGGCCGCGCGAGCTCATCGACACGACGCTGATCCTCGAGCAGTCGATGGTGGTCTGGCGGCAGCGCCACGCGCGCATGGTCGAGCGCGTGATCGGTCGACGAACCGGCACCGGCGGCTCGGGCGGCGTCGATTACCTGGACGCGACCGCGCAGCGATACCGCATCTTCGACGACCTCTGGGCCGTACGGACGCTGCTCTTGAAGAGCGAACTCACCCCGAGCCTCGCCCGCTCCGACGACTATCGCTTCCGCATCGAGGACTGAGTCATGCCTACCCTACGCTGGCTCTCGAATCGCTACCTTCGCATCGACCCACGCTCGCTCGGGCTGTTTCGCGTCCTCTTCGGGTTCGTGCTCCTCGGCGATCTGTGCCGACGCTGGCAGTGGCTTCCCGCCTTCTACTCGAACGACGGGGTCCTCCCGAACCACAACCACCTCTTCAACTTGCGTGAGTCGGGTCGGGTCTTCAGCGTCTACCACGCGTTCTCGCACCGCGACGAGGCGTTCACGGCGTTCGCGTTCACGTGGCTCATCTACCTCTTCTTCACGCTCGGCGTCGCCACGCGGGTCTTCACGATCCTTTCGGCGTTCTGCCTCGTGAGCCTGGCGGGACGAAACATCCTGACGAACGGCGTCGGGGATTCGCTCGCGATCGCGCTCGCGCTGTTCGCCATCTTCTTGCCGCTCGGGGAGCGCTTCTCGATCGACGCGCTGCGGCGGTCCTTCGCGAGCGCGGACGAGCGCGATGCTCGTGCCCTGAATGATCGCCGCGTGACCTCGGACGGTGACGCTCGCGGGTCGCTCGCGGCGCTCGCCATCCTGCTCGTGGTGGGGGTGGTCACGCTCGCGGCGGCGCTCCAGCAGAAGGGCGCGACCTGGACGTCGGGCGATGCGCTCCACTACGCGCTCCGCTCCGATCGACTGGTGACCGGGCTCGCGCAGTCGCTCCGCGACAAGCTCCCTGCGGGCCTCATGTCGCTGTGGACGAAGCTCCTCCGCGGCGCCGAGTTCGTGGTGCTCCCGCTTCTGCTCGTGCCCGTCGCGCGTCGCTACACGCGCGGGCTAGCCCTCGTCGCGCTCGGGCTCGTCGGGCTGACCTACGCCGCCTTCTTCGATCTCGGCGCGTATGGCGCCTCGCTCCTTGCGGCACTCGCGCTCGTCGTCCCCACCGAAATGTGGGACGCGGCAAAGACGGGGACGCGCCCAATTCGCGTGCTCTACGACGAAGACTGCGGGATGTGCCTGTGGCTCGCGCGACTGCTGAAGCGGCTCGATCGCCACGAGAACGTCACCTTCGTCGGTAACGGCGCCGTCTCCCGCGGCGACGCCTTGGGACTCCCCGCGGACGTGACGCCCGAGCTCGTCGACCGCACCATCGTGGTCCTCACCGCCGACGGCCGAGCGCACGTCGACGCCGGAGCGCTGTCGGAGCTCCTGCGCGCCCTCCCGCTCCTCGGCTGGCTCGGGCTCGTCATCTCGTTGCCAGGCATCCGCTCCCTCACGCGCGCGATCTACCAGCGGATCGCGGCGAAGCGCCTCGACATCAGCGTGGCATGCGGCCTCGGCGCCTGCGGCCTCGAAGCGCCGCCCGGACCGGACGAGAGCGAGCCCGCGCAGACCACTTCGAACGAGGTCGCTCCTTTCGTGAAGCTGCGGCGCGCGCTGGCCTTCGCGGTCGAGTCGCTGGTCGTCGGGCTCCTCTTCGCGACCTTCGTCGCCGCGACCGAAGCGAACAACGAGCTCCCGCGGAGGACTGGACTCGGTGAGCGCGACAGCCTCCTCGGAGCGGCGAGCTACGCACGCCTCATCGCCCCATGGGGTGTCTTCGCTCCCGAGCCTCCGATGAAGAACGAGGTGCTCGTCACCGTCGGCGCGATCCGCGATGGCGCCGAGCTGGACGTGCTCACCGGCGAGCCGCCCGATCTCGCACTAGCCTCGCCAGGCCAGCACCGCCTCGGGCCGCTCTGGGCAAACTACATCGACGCGCTCCGTCGTGACGAGACGGCCGGCTTCCGCCAGGAGCTGCGGCGCTACCTTACGCGCGGCGGCAAGGTCGCCGACGATCGCGAGCAAACGCTCGGCGTCACGAAGCTTCGTACGCTGCTCCTCGTCACGACCATCCCGGCTCCTGGAGCACCGCGCGACACCGCGATCGAAGAGGTCGAGCTCCTCGATGCGCCGGCGCTGCCTCGACAATCTCCAAACGTGGGCCGCGGCTTCGGTCACGTGCCGCGACTGCGGCACGCGCTCACTCCGGTGCAGTGAGACGCGATGGAGAGCGCCGAGGCCGACGGCCCCGCACTCGAGCGCGTCGAGGTTGGTCCCTCGGGAGGCACGCCCGGGCCTTCGTTTCGTGAGCGGCTTCGCCGCGCGCGTCGATGGTTTGCAGCGCGCTACCTCGTCGCCGATCCGCGGACGCTCGGACTTGCGCGGATCGTCGTCGGCCTGCTGCTCTGCGCGAACACGCTCCGGCACTGGAACGTCGCCGAGCGTTACTACTCGAACGACGGCGTCCTCTCGACGCACTACCTGCTCTACCGGCCGTCGACCGAGTTCAACTTCTCGCTGTTCTCGGCCTTCGCGACCTCCCCTGAAGTGCACGTCGCGTTCGCCGCGGCGCTGGTCTGCCACGCGTGCTTCACGCTGGGCCTCTCCACGAGGGTCTTCTCGATCCTCTCGTGCGTCTGGGCCACGAGCCTCGATCAACGACTGATCCTCGTCGAGAACGGCGGCTACGTCGTCGTCAACCTGCTCACGTTCTGGCTCGCGTTCCTGCCGACCGGCAAGCGCTTCAGCGTGGACGCATGGCGGCGCGCGCGCCGCGAACACCGTGCCGACACGGTCGCCGACCTCGCCCGGCGCCACCGGCCCCCGTGGTGGACCGCCGAGCATCGCTCGCTCGCATCGTTCGCCATCGTGGTGAACCTCGGCATCGTCTACGTGTTCAATGTCGTAAACAAGTACGGCGACACCTGGCGACGCGGCTCGACCGTGCACTACGTCTTGCACCTCGATCGCATGGTGACGGGGCTCGCGGTCGCGCTGCGAGAGCACCTCCCCTACCCCGCGATGCAAGCGGCGGCACACCTCACGCTCGTCGTCGAAGCGCTCCTCGCCGTGCTGATCCTGTGGCCATCGCACCGACGCCTCGCCCGACCCCTCGCGATGGCGTTGATGGCCGGGCTCCACGGCACGCTCGGCGTCTTGATGCGACTCGGCCCGTTCAGCTGGTTCATGATCGGCTGGTCGACGCTGCTGCTCCAGCGCACGCACTGGGAGGCGATCGAGGCCTCGCACCGAAGGCGCTTCGCGGTGACGCTCGCGCTCGCCCCCGAGCGGCCTCTCGCTCTCCGGCTCGGACGCCTGCTCGCCGCGCTCGACGCTACGGACTCGATCACGTTCGTCGAGGGCACCCCTCGCGGGCCGCTCCTCGAGGCCAGACTGCGAGGCGAGACTCGCACCGGAATCGCCGCCTATCGCGCCGCGCTCCGCGCGCTCCCGGGTGGCCCCATCGCCGTCGTGGTGGTGGCGCTCCTCTCGCTCGGGCTCGACCGCGCCATCGTCCACCTCGTCGAAGCGCACCCAGAGCGCATCGAGCGCTTCTTCGGCTGGGACCTCCGAGAGCCGCCGCTCGTCACGGCCCACGCGGGGCACCTCCCCGTCTTCGTGACGAGGCTCCGAGTCGGCCTCCGCGAGACCGTCCTCGCGTTCTTCCTGGTGTGCGCCGTGAGCGCCCTCATCCACGACAACAAGTCGACCGCCCCGGTGCTGAAGCACGCGCAGCCATGGCTCCTCCGCGCCGCGCTGGGCTACCCGCGGATCTTCCAGGGCTGGGGCATGTTCGCGCCGAACCCGGTGCGCGAGGACGGGGTAGGTGCGATCGATGCGTACACGATCGACGGGCGCCGAATCGATCCGCTGACAGGGGGCGAGCCCGACCTCGACCTCTCGGACGCGCGCGGCCTCGGGCTCGGCCAGATCGAGCAAGACTACTGGAACCGGATCCGGCTCGACCGGAATCGCGTCTATCACAAGCCGCTGGGGGATTACCTGCGGGCCTGGCACGAGCGAACCGGCTCCCCGCAGGACGAGCTCGTCGCGTTCGACGTCTGGTGGCTTCGAGATCGCTGCCCCGACCCGGGGAACCTCACTCCGACGGATCACGAGCGCGTCTGCCTGATGAGCTGGCGAAAGCCTGGCTACCGCACGCCCCCGGGTACGCCGTCGCTCCCACCGCGCTGCAAGGAGGCGAGCGCGGAGAAGAAGGACGGGCGACCGTGAGGCAGCTTGCCTTCTGTCAATTGACACTCCTCAACGCGGAGCCGACCGGCAGGCACGCATCGCGCCGACGCGCGGGTCCTCACAGATCGAGCTGAATACCGAGCTCGACAACTTGGTTCGCGGGGAGCGAGAAGTAATCCGTGGCGCTGCGCACGTTGCGCGAGAGCGTGAGGAAGAACGCCTCGAGCACCCCGGACATGTGCCCCTCGGGCCCGTGGAGCAACGTCTCGCGCCCGAGGAAGTAGGTGACGTCGGTTGGCGCGACGTCGAGCCCCGCTTCGAAGAGCGCGGGGAGCAGCGCCTCCGGAACATTCGGCGTTTGCATGTAGCCGTAGTGCAGGATCACGCGGAGCACGTCGTTGCCGAGCGGCTCGATGCGATGCCGACGCTCGGCGGGCACCTCGGGGACATGGTCGGTCACGATGGTGACGAGCACGAGGTGCTCGTGGACGACGCGGAAGCGGCGCACCAGGATGTTGAGGACCGGCGGGATCCCGCCCGACTGCGAGGCGAGGACGACGCCAACCCCCGGGACGCGTCCGATGATGCGGCTCGGAAGCGCCTCGAGGAACTCGTCGACCGGTGACGAGAGCGTGCGCATCTTGTCGGCGAGGTAGCTGCGGCCGATCCGCCAGCTCACCATGACGAGGACGAACACAACGCCAACGCAGAACGGCAGGTAGCCGCCGTCGAAGAATTTGAGCGCGTTCGCTCCGAGGAACGGCAGATCGAAGGCGAGGAACACGAGGAGCAGCGCGAGCGACTTCCCGCGCGACCAGCCCCAGTTGTCGCGCGTCACGACGTAGAAGACGACCGAGGTGATCGCCATCGTCCCGCTCACCGCGAGACCGTAAGCCGCGGCGAGCTCGCTCGACTTTCGGAAGACGAGGACGAGCGCGATGCACGAGATCGCCAGGCCTCGGTTCAGCATCGGGAGAAAGATCTGCCCCTCCGACTCGGTGCTGGTGTGGAGGATGCGAATACGTGGAAAGTACCCGAGGCGGATCGCCTGCTGCGTGAGCGAGAAGGCCCCGGAGATCAGCGCCTGAGAGGCGATGATGGTCGCGAAGCTCGCGAGGGCGACCGCCCCGTAGATCCAGGGGCCGCTCGGGAGCATCGAGTAGAACGGCGTCTGCACCGAGACCGGGTTCGCGAGCGCGTTGGCCCCCTGGCCCAGGTAGCAGAGGCACAGCGCCGGAAATACGAGGCCGAGCCAGGCGACGCGGATCGGGTTGCGCCCGAAGTGCCCCATGTCCGCATAGAGCGCCTCGCCGCCGGTCACCGCGAGCACGACGCCTCCGAGCACACGGAAGCCGTGCCAGCCGTTGCGAGCAAAGAACGAGAGCGCGTGGTGCGGCGAGAGCGCGCCGAGGATGCGCGGGTCCTTCGTGATGTTGTAGAGGCCGAGCCCCGCGAGCACCGCGAACCAGACGACCATAACGGGCCCGAAGGCCTTCCCGATCCCGCCGGTGCCCTTCTTCTGGATGGCGAAGAGGCCGGCGAGGATCGTGACCGTCAGCGGGACGACGTACGGCTGGAGCTTGGTCGTCGCGACGCTGAGACCTTCGGTCGCACTGAGGACGGAGATGGCTGGGGTGATGATGCCGTCGCCAAACAGCAGCGCCGCGCCGATGATGACGAGGAGCGCGAGCTTGCCGACCTGACCAGACGGCTTGGGCCGGTTCTCGCTCGGCACCAGGGCGAGCAAGGCCATGATCCCGCCCTCACCATGGTTGTCGGCCTTCATCAGGAACGACAAGTACTTCACCGTCACGACCATCGTGATCGACCAGACGATGAGCGAGATGATGCCGTAGACGTTCGCGGGCGTCGGAGCGAGGCCGTGCGGGCCGTGCAGGCACTCGGCCATGGTGTAGAGGGGGCTCGTGCCGATGTCGCCGTAGACGACACCGACGGCCCCGATCACCAACGCGGTGAGCGTACCGTGGTGATGCCCGTCCTCGCTCGGGGGCAGGTTCGGCACCCCGGGTTTGGTGGGCTTTCCGCGTGACGAGGGGCGTGCGGGCGGGACGGCCGCGCGGACCTCGGGCGGGCGGGAAGCGCGCGCCTCGGAAGCAGGATTCCCGTGGGTGTCGCTTCGCTCGGAAGGAGACATCGTGGGTCGGGTCTTACCGCGAATTCGGGCAGCGCGGCTGCAAATCGGGGCCGCGCGCGGCCCCATACCCGAGCCATGGGCGACGTCCTCGAGCGCAGCGGAGTCGCGACTAGGATGCGATCGCGCGCACCGACGCCTCGACGATCGCCAGCAGCTCGTCGAGCTCGTCGGAGGAGATGGTGAGCGGCGGCGTCACGTAGACCGTGTCCCCGAGGGGCCGCAGCCATGCACCGCGTCGACGCGCCTCCTCGTAGACGCGCCAGCCGACCGTCCCGAGGTAGCCCGAGCCCTCGGTGAGGTCGAGCGCCCCGATCATTCCGAGCGAGCGCGTCCTCACGACGCCGGGGAGCCCGCGAAACCGCTCGAAGGCCTCGGCGATCGCGCGGCAGCGAGGCTGAATCGCGTCGAGCACTCGCTCCTCTCGGAACACGGCGAGCACCTCGCGCGCGACCGCGGCGCCGAGCGGGTTGCCACAGTACGAGTGGCCGTAGTGAAAGGTGGCATCGCCCTCGAGAAAGGGAGCAAACACGCGCTCGGAGACCAGCGTCGCGGCCATCGGCAACATGCCGCCGGAGAAGCCCTTCGCGGTGCAGAGCAGGTCGGGCGAGACGCCGGCGCGCTCGCAAGCCCACATCGTCCCGGTCCGCCCGTACCCGGTGAACACCTCGTCGGCGATCCACAAAACGTCGTGCGCGCGGCAGGTCCGCGCGAGCTCGGCGAGGTAGGACGCGGGATAGACGCGCATGCCGCTCGCGCCCTGCACGAGGGGCTCGACGACGACGGCGGCGATCGACTCGCCCTCCGCCTCGACGAGCTCGATCATCGCCTCGAGCGCGCGCGCCCCGCCCGAGTCCTCGCCCGAGCCCGGTGACGGCGCGTGGACGCACTCGACGACCATGTCGGCGAACGGTCGACGGAACAGCTCGACGCCCCCGAGGCTCGTGCAGCCGAGGGTCTCGCCATGGAAGGCGCCGTCGAGGGCGACGAAGCGCCGGCGCCGCTCGCCGCGGAGGTGCCGGTAGTGAAGGGCCATCTTCATCGCGGCCTCGACGGCCGTCGAGCCATCGTCGCTGAAGAACACCCGCCCGAGCCCCGGAGGCGCGACCGCCGCGAGCTCGGCCGCGAGCAGCGCCGCCGGCTCATGAGTGATCCCGGCGAGGGCGACGTGCGGCATGCGCTCGGCCTGACGCCGCAGCGCTTCGACGAGGCGCGGGTGCCCGTGCCCGAGGACCGCGACCCACCAGCTCGCGTTGGCGTCCAGGTAGCGGCGACCGTCGACGTCGACGAGGTACGAGCCCTCCGCCCGCTCGAGGACCAGCGGCGCGGCATCGACGACGTAGCGCCCCATCGCGGTGTACGGGTGCCAGACGTGCGCCTTGTCGGCGCGGACGATCGCCTCGCGCGAGATCACGCCGCCCTCGTGTCGCCTGTCATGAAGAGGGCGTGCCAGAAATGGAGACGACTCGCAAGCGCACTCGCGGAATGAAGCAGCCGCGGAAAGGGTTGTGCATCGAGCGGTCCTGAACGTCGAAATCCGAAGAAATTCGGGGGTCCGCGCTCGCGACGATCGGTGCTATGAACGGCGAGAGCGATGGGTCTGGACGCACAAGTGAAGCGCTGGTGGTGGGGCGTCGTCGGGTCCATGGTCGGCCTCACCGCGCTGCTCCAGGCGGCGGGCGCCGGACGCATGGTCGCAGCGACGCTGGTGGGCACGGGCGGCGCGGTCTCGAAGCCGACGCTTCCGGCTGCGAAGTCGACCGGCGGGACGACGAAGGACCACAACGGGCAGCCCATCCTGGCGCGCAACATCTTCGACTCGCAGACGGGGCCGCTCGATGGCAGCGCACCGCCGCCCGCGGTCTCGATCGCGCCGACCGCCGAACCCGTCGCCGAGCTGACGCTTCAGGCTCTCTCGGAGGACGCCCCGAACTGCGACTTTGGTCGCGTGGTGTTGATCAGCGCCTCGAGCGATCCGACATGGTCCTTCGCCGCGATCGAAGACTCGGGCGGAAAGGCGCAGCTTCGGCGGGCAGGCCAGGAGATGAACGGCCACGTCCTCCGCGCCATGTCCTACAACCGCGTCTGGTTTGAGCAAGCGGGCAAGCAGTGCCAGCTGAAGATGGGCGACAAGTCGCGCGGGACGGCGCCGGCGAAGCCCGCAGCGGGGCCCGGTGCGCCGAAGGAGCCTGCGCCCGCGACGCCAGGAAATGGCGGAATTTCCGCGGAGCTCGCGTCGAAGATCCACAAGGTCAGCGACACGGAGTTCAACGTCGAGCGGTCCGTCATCGACGAGATCCTCGAGAACCAAGCCGAGCTCATGAAGTCCGCGCGCATCGTGCCGGACAAGCAGGGCGACAAGGTGATGGGGATCCGGCTCTTCGGGATTCGCTCGGGCACGCTGCTCAGCACGCTTGGCCTGAAGAACGCCGACCGGCTCGAGTCGATCAACGGCTTCGACATGAGCGATCCGCAGAAGGCGCTCGAGGCCTACGGTCGACTGCGCACCGCCGATGCGCTGAAGGTCAAGGTGAACCGCGGCGGCGCACCGCTCAGCATCGACTTCAAGATCCAGTGAGGACGAGCGGGCGATGAAGCTGTCGGAACGAATCGGCGACGCCTTGCGCACCCCCGCGCAGCGCACCGTGGTGTACGTGCTCGCGTTCGGCCTCGGGTCGCTCGCGGTTTCGCTCCTGCTCAGCTGGGCCGCGACGAGCCTCGCGGAGCGCGCGCTGCCGTCCAGCACGTCGACCCCGAAGGACCTCGCCTCGGCCGCGACCTCGGGTCGGCCGCTCGCACTCCCGGCGGCCAGCGCAAGGCTGCCAGGCTCGCGCGCCCTTTCGAAGACGGGAGGCTCCAAAGCGGGCGCCGACCGTGGTAACGACTCCCCCTCCGACGCGGGCGACTGAGCCCGCGTTCCCCCCACACGTCGATGAACCTCCCGCCTCCTCCCCGCGGCTCCGCCCGTCGCCGCTCGCCGCGAACGCTGCTCGCGCTCGGGCTGTTCGCGTCGAGCACGGTGCTCGCGTCCTCGGTCGCGGCTCAGCCGAGCAAGCGCGACCTGCCGCTCCGGGCCACGGGCGCCCCCACCCCGCCCGCCGCGGGGATCGGCGCGACCGTCGGGCAGCCGACTCCGGGGGCGACACCGGCCTCAACGCCCGCCACGGGCCCAGGGTCGGGCACCGGCCAGGGAGGACAGCCTCCGGGCTCGCCTCCGCCCGGAGCGAACGCCCCCGGCGCCGCGCCGCCCGGCGCAGGTGCACCCTCGACCCCCGGCGCCCTCGGGAAGGCCCCGGACATCGAGTTCAAGGCGCCGAAGCCCGGCTCGCTCGTGAACATCAACATGAGCGACGTCGATCTGACGCAGCTCGTCGAGACGATCTCGAACTTCACCGGCCGCCGCTTCATTTTCGGCGGGAAAATCCGGCCCGGCGTGAAGGCCACCATCGTCTCACCGAAGCCGGTGACCGCAGCCGAGGCGTACGAGGCCTTCCTCTCCGTGCTGCAGACGAACGGGATGACGGTGATCCCGCAGGGTCGCTACCTCAAGATCATCGAGTCGGCCGGCATCTCGAACGAGCAGACCGAAGTGCTGGGCACGGCGACGCCCGTGCCGAACGCTGATCGCTACATGACGCGGCTCTATCGCCTGCGGCACGCCGACGCGACCGAAGTGTCGAACGTCCTCGCGAAGCTGAAGACCAAGGACGCCGACATCACGGTCTACGCCCCGAGCAACCTGCTGATCCTCACCGACACGGGCTCGAACATCCTGCGCATGCTCCGCATCGTCGAGGAGCTCGACGCGGGGGGCGCCGGCGAGCAGATCTGGATGCAGCCGATTCACCACGTCTCGGCCCAGGAGCTCGCCCAAAAGCTCGGAGAGCTCGTCGACTCGGGCTCGGGGCGCGCGCGCCTCTTCGCCGACGATCGCAACAACCAGCTGATCATCGTCGCGACCGAGGCGGACTACCTCCGCATGCTCGAGCTCGTGAAGCGCATCGACGTCCACGCGACGGGCGAAGGCGGCATCCACGTCCTCGGCCTCCAGCACACTCAGTGCGACGAGCTCTCGGCCACGCTGGGCCAGATCCTCGGCGGCGGCGGTGGCGGTGGGGCCTCCGGCGGCGCTCGCGGCGCGAAGGCTCGCAAGCAGAACCCGGCAGCAGGCCGCGGAGGCCAGCCGCAGCCAGCGCAACAGCAGGCCGCGACCTCGATCAGCTCCGACGGCGGCGGTGTGTTCGAGCAAGAGGTCAAGGTGACGTGTGACGTGGCGACCAACTCGCTCGTCGCGGTCTCGACCCTCCGTGACTACATCGAGCTCCGCAACCTCATCGAGCGCCTCGATCGCCCGCGCCGACAGGTTTTCCTCGAGGCGGTGATCATGGACATCGACGTGAAGCACAGCCGAAACCTCGGCCTCGGCTATCACGGAGGCGCCTCGGCGGACCTCGGTGGCGGCGGCAACACGCTGCTCTACGGCGGCCTTGGGGCGAAGGACTCCCTCGCCGGTATCCCCTCGAACCTCGAGGCCCTCGCCTTCGGCGTCCGCGGCCCGGACCTGCCCGGAAGCCAGACGCTGCTCGGGACAGGTCGCTCGATCCCCGCCTTCGGCATCGTCCTCTCCGCGCTCGCGACGAACGGTGACGCCAACTTGCTCGCCACGCCGCACGTGCTCGCGACCGACAACATCACCGCCGAGATCAACATCGGCGCGAACATCGCGATCCAGCAGAACGTCGGCGGCCTCGGCAACCTCGCGAGCCTCGCGGGCGGAGCGGGCGCCGCTGGCGGCGCAGCCGCAGGCCTCGGGGCGCTCGGAGCGCTCGGCCTCGGAGCGGGCTTCCAGGCTCCGCGCCAGGACGTCGGCATCAAGCTGAGCATCACGCCACACGTGAACGACTCGGATCAGATCCGCATGGAGATCTCCGAGGAGTTCAGCAACGCGGGCGCAGCGGAAGGCGCGCTTGGAGTCGTGCCCATCAACAAGCGCACGGCCGAGACCACCGTGATCGTCCGCGATCAGCAGACCGTGGTCATCGGTGGGCTCGTCCGCGAAGAGCAGCGCAACAAGCTGACCAAGATCCCCATCCTCGGCGACATCCCGGTGCTCGGGGCCCTGTTCCGCTCGACGGACACCACGACCACGAAGAGCAACCTCCTGCTCGTCCTCACGCCTCACATCGTGCGCGACCCCGCGGATCTTCGGCGCATCTTCGAGCGCAAGATGCAAGAGCGGCAGGAATTCCTCGATCGCTACTTCGTGTTCGACGAGACGCGCAGCTGGCAGCCTCCGATCGACTACGCGCGCTCGATCGGCCTCGTCGAGCAGATCCGGCAGACGCAGCTCGACGTCGAGGAGCGAGAGCGCCTGCGGGCCGAGCTCACACCGAAGCGGCCGCAGACGCACGATCCCGTTAAGCCCATCGCCTTGCCCAGCGTCGCGGGCCCCGGGAGCTCGAGCGGCCCTGCACGCCCCGGCTCGAAGCCGGCCTCGAGCGCCGCGCCGCCGCCCGCACCGCAGCCTGCCCAGCAACCGGCGGCCGCACCGTCCACGCCTCGCGCACCGGTTCGCATTCCCGGTGGTCGCGCGACCAACCCCCAGCGCTACCGCATCGAGTAGCCCCCGCATCGCCAGTGGAGAACTACCTCGCCGAGATCCTGGCCCGCCGCGGCGTGGTGGCGCCCGAGCGCCTCGACGAGGCCATGCAGACGGTGCGTGAGCGCGGTCAAACGCTCAGCGATGTGCTCGTCGCCACCAAGGTGGCCGAGCCACCGGCGATCGCGCGCGCTCTCGCCGACGAGTTCGGCCTGCCCTTCACCGACTTCATCGACGTCGCGGCGGTCTCGCTACCGCTCGTCGAGCGCATCCCGATCACGTACGCGAAGCAGCACGGTCTCCTCGTGGTCGCCGAGGACGACGCCGCGGTTCACTGCGTGGTGGCCGATCCGCTCGACGTAACCGCCGCCGACGACGTCCGCGCGCTCTTCGGCAAGCCGGTGGAGCTCACCGTCGCGACGCCCGATGCGGTGCTCGAGGCGATCAACCGCGTCTGGGAGCGCAAGGAGAGCGGCGGCTCCGGCCTCGAGGCCGAGGCGCAGGCCGAGGAGGATCACCTCGTCGACATCCTCGACGCGGACGACGAAGCCCCGATCATCGCGTGGGTCAACAGCCTCTTTTCGCAGGCGGTGCGCGAGCGCGCGAGCGACATCCACATCGAGCCCGAGGAGCGTGACGTCGTCGTGCGGTACCGCGTCGACGGCGAGCTCTACGTCGCCCGCCGCGCCTCGAAGCAATTCATGAGCGCCATCGTGGCGCGCATCAAGATCATGGCGTCGCTGAACATCGCCGAGAAGCGACTGCCTCAGGACGGCCGCATCACCCTGAAGATCGCGGGTAAGAGCATCGACATCCGCGTCTCGACGATCCCGACGAGCCGTCAGTTCGAGCGGATCGTGATGCGCCTGCTGCACAAGACCTCGGTCCTGAAGAGCCTCGACGAGCTCGGGTTCGCCCCGCGCGACTACGCGCTGATGGATGGGCTCATCCAGCGCCCAGACGGGATCATCCTCGTCACCGGCCCGACCGGCAGCGGCAAGACGACGACCCTCTACGGGTGCTTGAACCGGATCAACGAGCCGACCCGCAACATCCTCACGGCCGAAGATCCGGTCGAGTACGAGATCGGCGGCATTCATCAGGTACACGTCAAGCCGTCGATCGGTCTCACCTTCGCGAGCGCGCTGCGCGCGTTCCTCCGCCAGGATCCCGACGTCGTCATGGTCGGCGAGATCCGTGACAAGGAGACGGCCGAGATCGCGATCCACGCCTCGCTGACCGGTCACCTCGTGCTCTCGACGATCCACACGAACGACGCGCCGGGCGCGGTCACGCGCCTCGTCGACATGGGCATCGAGAGCTTCCTCGTCCGCTCGTCGCTCATCGCGGTGCTCGCGCAGCGCCTGGTGCGCGTGCTCTGCCCTCACTGCAAGGTCCCGTACGAGCCGACCGACTACGAGCTCCGCCAGCTCGGCCTCGATCCCAACCGCCTGCAGTGGAAGACGCGGAGAAAGGTCACGCATCGCTACGTCGCGCACGGGACGACGTACCGCTTCCCGGGCGAGGATATGGGGACGGACCCCGTCTTTTATCGGGCGAAGGGCTGCGAGGCGTGCACCGGCAAGGGCTTCGTCGGCCGGCTCGGCATCTACGAGCTGATGATGATCGACGACGTCGTCGGCCCGCTGATCCTCGATCGCGCGGACGCTCAGACGATGAAGCGCGCGGCCCAGGTCGCCGGCATGGATTCGCTCCGCGACGACGGAGCGCGCAAGGTGCTCGAGGGACGCACGACGGTCGAGGAGGTCCTCGCGGCGACGCAAGAGGACGTCATCGTCGACGAGTGAGGTGAGCCGTGGCGGTCTTCGAGTACAAGGGGATCCTCGTCGCGACCGGCAAGGCGACCAGCGGACACCGCGACGCCGAGAACGTCAAGGCGCTGCGCGTTCAGCTGCGCAAAGACGGCGTGCTGCTCACCACGGCGACCGAGGAGAAGAAGGGCTCGAGCGACACGAAGGCCAACGCGTTCAGCCTGAAGCGGTTCCTCGAGCGCCCGAGCGTGGCCGACGTCGCCCTGATGACGCGCCAGCTCGCGACCCTCGTCCGAGCGCAGATCCCGCTGTTCGAATCGCTGTCTGCGCTCATCGAGCAGACCGAGAAGGACGCCCTGCGACGCGCGCTCACGAACGTCCGCGACACGGTGCGTGAGGGCACGTCCTTCGCCGACGCGCTAAAGGAGCACCCGTCGATCTTCCCCGACCTGTACGTCAACATGGTCCGCGCGGGAGAGTCGTCCGGTACGCTCGACGCGGTGCTCTTGCGGCTCACCAACTTCATGGAGGGCCAAGCGAAGCTGCGCGGAAAGGTGTCGAGCGCCCTCGCCTACCCGATCTTGATGATGGTGATCGCGCTCGTGATGATCAGCGTGCTCATGACGTCGGTCGTACCGAAGGTCACCTCGATCTTCGAGAGCATGCAGAAGGCGCTGCCCTGGTACACGCGGAGCCTCATCGTCATCTCCGACTTCACGTCGAACTTCTGGTGGTTGATCCTGCTCGCCCTCGTCGGGGGGACCACCTGGTTCCGCCGCTGGAAGCGCACAGCCGACGGACGCCTATCGTGGGATCGCATCGTCTTGCGAGCGCCGCTCTTCGGTCAGCTGGTGATGATGGTGTCGATCTCCCGCTTCGCCCGCACCCTGGCGACGCTCCTGTCGGCGGGCGTCGCGCTGCTCCCGGCGATGGGCATCGTGCGCAACGTGCTCGGCAACGCCGCCCTCGAGCGCGTGGTCGAGGACGCGACAGGCTCAATCCGTGAGGGCCAGAGCATCGCCGAGCCGCTGAAGGCGAGCGGCTATTTCCCGCCCCTCGTTACCCACATGATCGCGATCGGCGAGCGCAGCGGCCAGCTCGAGCAGATGCTCGAGAACGTGGCCGAGGCATACGACACCGCGGTCGACGCGAGGGTGCAGCTGCTCACCAGCCTGCTCGAGCCGATCATCATCGTCGTGATGGGCGGCGCCGTCGCCTTCATCGCCTTTGCCATCCTGATGCCGCTCATCCAGATGAGCTCGTTCGTGGAGTGATCCCGTGGCACGCAAGCGATCCGAGCCTTCGATCCGATTCCCTTGGGAGCGCCGCACCGGCCTCGCCGCCCTGCCGTGGGCGCGAACCAAGCCGGTCGCCGCGACCCTCGCGATGATGGGTCTCCTCCTGTTCCTCGGCGCGCGTGAGCGCGACCGCGCTGGAATACGCGCCACGAGGGCCACGTTGCTGGTCGTCCGAGAGGCCGTCGACGCGTTCCGCGCCGACCACGAGCGACGCTGTCCCGACTCGCTCGCGAAGCTCCGTGAGGAGGGCTACCTCGCCATCACGGCCGACGACGCGTGGGGGCGCCCCTTGCAGCTGAGTTGCCCCGGCAGGAGAAACCCCGACAGTTACGACTTGCTCAGCTACGGACCGAGCGGCGACATGCGCGGCCTCGACCGGGTGGAGTGAACTGGAGACAACCGATGAACTTCTCGAACGACTCGTTGACCGTCCGCCTGCGTCGGATCCGCCGCGTGGCCTCGCGTGGTGTCACCCTCGTCGAGGTCCTGATCGTCGTGGCGATCATGGCCCTCATCGCCGGCGGCGTGAGCTTCCTCGTCTTGCCGCGCTACCGCGAGGCGCAGATCAAGACCGCGAAGACCAACGCCCGCAACATCCGCAACGTCGCGACCCAGCACGTCGCGATGAAGAGCGACTGCCCGACCGTGCAGACCCTCATCGCCGACAAGGAGCTCGACTCGGCCGGCGACACGAAGGACCCGTGGGGCGGCGAGTACACCATCAAGTGCGATGGCGACGACATCACCGTGTCGAGCCCGGGCCCCGACAAGAAGGACGGCACGCAGGACGACGTCGTGGCCGGCCCCGCGGCGGGAGCGGCGGCCGCGGACACGTGACGCAAGCGTCGACGGCAACGCGGCGCCGCACCACGCGCGGCGTGACGCTGGTCGAGGTGCTCGTCGCCCTCGGCCTCGCCGCCTTGCTCGTCGGCGGGACGTTCACCGGCATCGGCATGGTGAGGCACGCACGCCTGCGCGAGGGCTCGACCCTCGTCGCGAGCGCGGTGCGGCTCGCGTACGATCACGCCAACGCGACCTCTCGCGTGACCCGGCTGGTGTTCGATTTCGAGCGCGGGTCCATCACGATGCAAGAGAGCGACGGGAAGCTCTTCCTGCAGGGCGGCCGCACGGGAGGCGCCGCCGCCGCGAACGACGCGGAGAAGGCGGCGGTCGAGGCCGGCGAAGAGATCCTCGACGGGCCGAAGCGCGCGCGCCCCGAATTTCGCGAGGTGCAGCGCTCGTCGCTCGACGCCGTCGCGGTCGTCCGCGAGGGCGATGATCCCGTCAAGAGCTCGGGCAAAGCGCTCCCGAAGGACGTGCGCTTCAAGCAAATCGAGGTGCAGCACGAGGACGAGCCCGTCACGGGCGAGAAGGTCTACCTCTACTTCTGGCCTGGCGGTCAGACCGAGCGCGCGGCGATCCAGCTGCAGCTCGGCAGCGAGCCCGGCGAGCGTGACCTCATGACCGTCGCGGTCAAGCCACTCACGGGGCAAGTCCGTATCGACCAAGGCGCGGTCGCGATGCTGCGGCCCGAGAGCGACGAGGAGGCGTCGGACGTCGAATGAGTCGACTGCGCTCCTCGCATCGCGGCTTCACGCTGCTCGAGGTCATGGTGGCCGTCGCCATTCTCGGCCTCGGCCTCACCGCGATCCTCTCGGCGCAGTTCGGCGCGCTGAACGGCGTCTCGTACGCGCGCGGGATGAGCGGGGCGGTCGGCTATGCGCGCTGCAAGATGAGCGAGGTCGAGGAGCACCTGCGCCAGGACGGCTTCGCCGAGCTCGAGGAGTCCGACAGCGGCCCGTGCTGCGGCGACGGCTCGCCCGGCTACACCTGCGAGTGGCGCATCGAGAAGCCCTCCTTCCCCGACGGCACATCGGCGAAGCTCGACCTCGACACCTCGAGCCTCGGATCTCTCGGAAAGCTCGCCCCCGGCTCGAGCGGAGACGCCCCCGCGGTCGACCCGAGCGCTGGCCTCTCTGGCATCACCCAGGCGCTCGGCCCGGACGCCGGCTCGCTCGCGGCAGGTGGGGTGAGCGGCATCGCGTCGATGGTGATGGGCATGGTGTACCCGACGCTAAAGCGCCAGTTCGAGGCGAGCTCGCGCCGGATCACGGTCGTCATCCGTTGGAGCGATCGCGGCCGCGAGCGCAGCTTTGACGTCGTGCAGTGGGTCACGGCTCCGCAGACGGCGACCGGCGTCGCGAACGACGCTGAGGACCTCTCGGGGCTCGGAGCCGACGCGACCACCGGGACCGGCGCTGGCACGGGTACGACGACGGGAGGCCGGCGATGACGCAGCGCCGCAGCCGTCGCGGCTTCACGCTGATCGAGGTGCTCGTCGCCATCGGCATCATCGCGCTCATCGCCCTCCTCATCTACTCGGCGTTCTCGGGGATGAGCCGCTCGCGCAACGCGATGATCAACGTCTCCGACCGCTATCAAGCCGGGCGAGCGGCGATGCAGCGCATGGCGCGCGAGTTCTCGTCCGCGTACATGTCGGGGCACCGCAATTTCATGCGGCTGCAGAACCAACCGCAGACCGGCTTGGTCGGCAAGCAGGCGCGGCCCGATCGCGTTGACTTCACCGCCTTCGCGCACCTCAGGCTCGAGGAGAACCGGCACGAGTCCGACCAGGCGGAGCTCGGCTACTTCTGCGTACGCAACCGCGACAGCGGGACGCTCGATCTCGTACGGCGCGCGTCGCGACGCATCGACGACGACATGACCAAGGGCGGGGTCGTCGAGACGATGGTCGAGAACGTCGACGACTTCGAGCTCCGCTACCTCGACCCGATCACCCACGAGTGGCAGACGGCCTGGGACAGCACGCAGCCAGCGTCGCAGTTTGGGCGGTTGCCGGCTCAGGTGTGGGTCACGCTCGTCTTGGCCGGGGGCCCTGGTGGCCAGACCATTCGCTTCGAAGAGAAGATCGTCGTGCGGATGATGCTCCCGCTCACCTTCGCGACGGACTGACCCATGAGAGCCAGCACGCCCAGCCAGCGACGCCTGCGCGGCCGCCGACGAGAGCGGGCGATGGCGCTCGTCATGGTGCTCCTGTCGATCGTGGTGCTCACGGTGTACCTGACCGAGGTGCAAGCCGAGAGCACCACGGCGTTCACCTCTGCGCTGGCGGAGCGCGATCGCCTGCGCGCCGAGTACCTCGCGACGAGCGGAGTGAACCTCTCTCGCATGCTGGTGGCGGTCGAGCCGAGCGTCCGCGCGATGGTCGAGCCGATGTTCAAGCTCCTGAACCCGAAGGGGCGCACGCCCCAGATCCCGGTCTGGGAGTTCAGCGACCAGGTGCTCGGCCCCTTCAACGACGCTGCGGCTGCCGAGGGGTTCTCGGCGCTCGCGAACGTCGATACGTCGGCCGGCGAGAACCTCGGCTTGGGCGGCCTCGGACGCTTCGAGGTGACGATCGTCGACGAGGACTCGAAGATCGACGTCAACATCGCGGCGCGCGGCGACATCATCTCCCGTACGCGGCTCGCTCAGCAGCTCCTCGGGCTGATGGCCCCGCCGCAGTACAACCCGCTCTTCGAGCAAGAGGACCTCGACGGTCAGTACTCGGATCGCCAGACGATCTGCGCCGCGATGATCGACTGGGTTGACTCGGATCAGGACCGCGAGCCGTGCGACCCGCGAGGCGCGCAGGCGACCTCGGGGAGCGGCTCCGAGGACAACGTCTACCAGTCGATCGGGCTCCCCTACATGCGGAAGAACGCGGCCTTCGACTCGCTCGAGGAGCTTCGACTCGTGCGCGGCGTGGGCGACGATTTCTGGGCGACGTTCGTCGACCCCGAGCCGAACAAGCCGAAGTCGCGCGTGATGACGGTGTGGGGACAGGGACGCATCAACGTCAACACGGCCAACGCGCAGACGCTCCTCGCCGTGGTGTGCGCCGGTGCCCCCGAGGCCGAGGTCTGCCTCGACCCGATCAAGGCCGCGTCGTTCATCTCCACCGTGACGCTCGTCAAGAGCTTCACGGCCGGCGCCCCGCTCTTCGGCTCCCCCAAGGACTTCATCGTGACGATGCAAGGCGGCGGCATGGTCGGCCCCTACCTGGCGATGGGCGGGATAAGCCCGGTGAAGTTTCGGTCGCCGGCCGAAATGACCAAGATCATCACGACCGAGAGCAAGGTCTTCAGCGTCTACGTGACGGGCGTCGTTCCGGCCCAGGGGCGCGAGACGCGCGTCACGGTCCACGCCGTCATCGACTACCGGCGCGCCGTGACTCTCGCCGACATGGCGCGGGCGACGGGCGGCGCGACCACCGATCCAAGCGCGATCTCGGTCCCCGGGCTCAACGGAACGACGCTGGATCCGGCGATGGCCCGGATCGCGACGAGCCCTGCCGGGACGGTCGTCTACTGGCGGACGGAGTGATAGAAGGGAACCCACGATGGCGCGGTGGCTCGGCATTGATGTCTCGACGACGACGGTTCGCGTCGCGCTCCTGGCGTCGAGCTACCGCAAGCTCACCCTGGAGGCGCTCCGCGAGGAGCGGCTCGCCGATCATGCCGATGCCGTCTCTGCGCTGCGCGCGGCCTCTCAGGGCCTCCGACCCGAGGCGTGCGCCGCGGCCCTGGACGGACGCCGCGCCTACACGCGCAAGCTCGACCTGCCCCGAGCCGCGCTGAAAGACCTCGAGAACGTGCTCGCCTTCGAGGTCGAGGCCACGCTGCCCGTCGAGCTCGAAGACTCGGTGATGGACCACCGCCGTCTCGCCCCTTTGCCCGGCTCGACCGCGAACGCCGAGACCGTGGCGATCCTCGCCGGCGTCGCGCCGGCCTCGGCGGTGCGGGAACGCGTCGACCTCGTGAAGGCGGGCGTCGGCGTCGACCCGTCGCGCATCGGCCTCGGGCCGCTCGCGCTCCTCAACCTCGGCCAGGTGTCCCGTGAGCTCGCGGGCGAGACGCCGGTGGTGCTGGTGGAGCTCGCCGAGGACGGCGGCGACGTGGTGATCGCGAGCGGTGGCGAGCCTCGGATGCTCCGCTCGCTGACGCGTGGAATCCAGGGTCTCCCGGAGGACGCCCCGCGACTCGCGCGAGAGCTGAAGCAGACCTTCGCCGCGTGGCGCGCGAGCGGCGGCTCGCCGCTCGACCGGGTGATCGTGACCGGTCCCGGGGTCGACGTGCCTGGCCTAGAGGGCTTCCTCGCGAACGAGCTGGGGTTGGCGCTCGGGGCTCTCCCGACGCTCGGGCTCGAGGTGCCGACCGCCCTGATGGGTCAAACGACGCGCTTCGCCCGCGCGATTTCGCTCGCCCTCTCGCTGTCGAGGCGCCCGGCCGACCTGAACCTGCGACGCGGCGCCCTCGAGGCGCAGCAGAGCTTCCAGTTCCTTCGGGAGAAACAGCCGATCCTCTCCGGCCTCGCCGCCGCGCTGCTCGTGAGCCTCGGCTTTGCGGCGTTCGCCGAGCAACGCGCGCTCGAGAGCGAGCGGAAGGGCCTCGAGGACGAGCTCGCGGCGACGACGCAGGTCTACTTCGGCACCGCGACGCGCGACCCGAAGGAGGCGGCCGATCTCCTCGACGCCGCGATTTCCGGGAAGTCCGACGATCCGATGCCGGCGCTCGACGCGTTCGACGTGATGCAGGCGTTGAGCGAGCGCATTCCGCCGTCGCTCGTTCACGACGTGGTCGATCTCGACTTCAAGAAGAACCAGCTCTCGTTAAAGGGCCTCGTCAACACGATCGACGACGCGAACACCGTCGAGAAGAGCGTGGCCGAGCACCCCTGCTTCAAGGACGTGAACCTCAGCCACACGACGAAGCTGAAAGAGAAGAACAAGCAGAAATACACGCTCGAGCTCAAGATCGACTGTGGGAAGGCGAAGGCCGACAAGAAGCCCGCCGGCCCCGCGCCCTCCGCCTCGGGAGGGGCCGGTCGATGAGCCTCGCGGCCCGCTTCGAGAAGCTGTCGCTACGCGAGCAGCGCCTCCTCGGACTGCTCGGAGCGTTCGTCGGCGTCGCGCTCCTGGTCGGCATTCCCTTCGCGCTCGCCTCGAGCGTCCTCGGAGGTCGCGAGCACAACGCCGACATCCGAGCGCAGCTCTCGAGGATCGAGCGCGCCGCGCCGCTCCTCGCCGAGCGAAGGGCCGCCCGTGAGGCGCGAGACCTGCTCTACAGCAAGACCGGTACGCCGCTCGCTTCGTTCATCGAGAACGCAGCGAAGGCCCAGGGGATTGACGTCCCGGAGTCGTCGGATCAGCCGGACGTCACAATCAAGGGCTACGTCGAGCGCTCGACTCAAGCGAAGTTTCGCAAGGTCGGCCTGAAGGCGCTCGTCAACGCGCTCGAGCAAATGGAGAAGAGCGGGAGCCCCGTCGCCGTGACGGGCCTGCACGTGACCGCCCGCTCGCAGCCCGACGAGTACGACGTGAGCCTCACGGTCTCACAGTACGAGCGCAAGTCGAAGGACGCGAATAAGGGCGACGACGCGAGGCCCAAGGCGGCCCCCCCGTGAAGGCGCGCCTCCTCCGCGTGGCGAAGCTCGCCGGGTACGTCTTCGGGTACCTGACGCTGCTCTTCGTGTTCTTTTACCTGACGTTCCCGATGGATGCGCTCCGCGGCCGCATCCTCGCGGAGTTCGAGCGGCAGCAGCGCTACGGCCGCTCGGCGAGCGAGCCGGTGATGACGCTCGAGATTGGCGAGCTCGACACCTACTGGCTGAGCGGCATCGAGCTCGAGGACCTGAAGCTCACCGTCCCGCCGAAGGTCGACAAGCCCAAGGCGGCCTTCCCCGGGCTCGACGCGGCGAAGGACACCGCTGAGCCGAGCGTCATCGAGATCGAGCACGTCCACGCGCGTGTGCGGCTCCTCCCGCTGCTCGTCGGCAAGGTCATGGTCGACTTCCGGGTCGAAGCGTTTGGCGGCACCGTGCGCGGCTCCGCGCCCTACGCATCGGTCGGCAACGTCGAGGTCGAGCTCGAGCGCATTCACCTCGATCGCATCGCACCGCTCCGCTCGATGCTTCAGAACCAACCGATCTTTGGCGTGTTGTCGGGCGCGGTCCTGCTCACCCCCGAAGACGGAAAGTTCGCCAAGGCCATCGGCAAGGTCGATCTGCAGCTCGACGAGGTCTCGCTCTTCGACGGCAAGTCCAAGCTGTTCGGCGTCGCGCTCCCCGCCGCGCAGATCGGGCGCATGACGCTCGCCGCGAAGGCCGACAAGGGGCTCCTCACGATCGAGGAGCTCTCCGTCCAAGGCAAGGATCTCGAGCTAGCAGGCGAAGGCAAGGTGAGGCTCAACGAGACGTACAAACGCTCGTCCGCTGACCTCTACCTCAAATTCAAGTTCGCAGACGGATACCGCGACAAGGACGACGCGACGCGCGGCCTGCTCGGGAAGCCCGGCAGCAAGATCCGGCCTGCGATCGAGGAGCTCGACCCCCAGCGCACGTTCGTGCGCGCAAAGACCGACGACGACTTCTATCGCTTCCACCTCGTCGGGCGCCTCGACAAGCTCGACGTCCAGCCTGCGGGCACGGGCGCCGGCAAGAAGGGCGGCGCGCGCTCGCCGCTCGCCGCGACGAAGGGGCTGCGCGGGGCTGTGTCCTCGAGCGAGACCACCGACGAGTCGCCAGCGCCTCCGCCAGCTCCGGCGGCGCCCCCGATCGCGACGCCCTCGGCCGAGCCCGAAGGGGCGCCCGTCGCCCCGCTCCCGCGCGGACCGAAGGGCCTCGTCGGGCGCGGCGCCGCGTCGCAAGCGATCGACGGGGATCTCGCGAACACCGAGACCCCCTGACCCAGGACCGACGAAGCGCCGTCACGATGGTCTCGCCTCGCAGCCAGCTCCCCGCCTTGATCGGCGTCATTCATCTCGCGGCCCTCCCGGGCAGCGCCCGCTACGCCGGCAACCTGCGCGCCGTGCTCGACTCGGCCGCCCGCGACGCCGAGGCGCTCGCCGAGGCCGGCTTTGACGGGATCGTGGTCGAGAACTACGGCGATGCGCCGTTTGCCCGCGGCGCGGTCGGGCCCGAGACGGTCGCCGCGATGACCGCCGCGGCGAGGCGGGTCCGCGGTGTCGCGCCAACCCTCCCGCTCGGGATCAACGTGCTGCGGAACGACGCTCGCGCCGCGCTCGCGGTAGCGGTCGCGAGCGAGGCCACGATGGTGCGCATCAATGTCCATGTCGGCGCGCGGGTCACCGACCAGGGCTTGGTCGAAGGCGATGCTCATGGCACGCTCCGCTACCGGCGTGAGCTCGGGGCCGAGGCCGTGCGGCTCCTTTGCGACGTCGCGGTCAAGCACTCGGCGCCGCTCGCGGCCCGCCCCATCGAGGAGGAGGCGCACGAGCTCGTCGAGCGCGGGCTCGCGGACGCGGTGCTCGTCACGGGCACCGGGACTGGCGCGGCGGTCGATAGGGGCGAGCTCGACCGCGTGAGCCATGCGCTCCGAGGTGAGGCGGGGCGGCCGGTGTATATCGCGTCCGGGGCGACGATCGACACGCTGGGATCGTACCGCGCCGCCTACGGCGCGATCGTCGGCACCGCGCTGCGCTCAAGCGGCCGGGCGGGCGACCCCATCGACCGCAGGCTCGCGCAGGCGTTCGCGACCGCGTGGTCGAGGCTGCATCGCGCTCGCTAAGGCGCGGCGAGCCGCTACATCGCGTCTGGAGTTTTGCCGTTCGGCGGCAGGTCCATCTGGTGCGACTTGGGGTCGTACTTCGACGAACACTTGGCAAGGATCAAGCTCGCCTCGAAGTGACCGCCTTCGTTCAGCTTGCCCTCGGCCGTGACCATGACGCCGCCCTGCGGCACGTCGCGAAAGGTGTCGGGGATGACGCACTGCGGATAACGAATCTCGAGCTCCTTGCCCTCGCCCCGCACCTTGAAGCGGTACTCGCACGGGTTGTCGCGTCGCGTGAGGGTGCCAGGCACGAGCTCGCCGTCGATGCGAACGCGCTTGTTCACCGAGCCCTGATCCGAGAGGAGCTTGTCGACCGGGACCGAATAGACCGCAGCGTCCTTGAAGCCGAACATGAAGAGCGCGACGAGCCCTGCGCCCATCACGAGCAGGGTGGCGAGCAGACTGAGGCTCCCGCTCCGCGGCCGCGCGCCACCGCGACGCGCATGCTCGTTCGAGCCGTTCGCGTCCGCGGCGAGCCGTGAGGGCACCGACATGACCCCGGGGTGTTCCCCTACGTCGGACGAGGCGCTCGACTCTTCGAGACCAGCGGCCTCGGCCAGCTCGTCGTCTAGCCCCTCACGTCGCGAAATCTTGCCCATGGCGATAGCTCTGCGGGAGCTTAGCTCGCCGTCCTCGCAAGGTCGAGGACTCGCCCGCTCGCCTCGAGGTCGCATGCCTTCGCGCTGGTCCGTGCTGTTTCTGTACGCGGGCCTCGCGGGCTGTAGCGCAGCGGGGGCTCGCCCGCGGGACGAGGTGCGGCAAGCCGCGCCGAGCAGCTCGGTGGACGTCGACGAGGGCGTGCCGATCGAGGGAGGCGGGAGACTCTTCCGAACGGCGCTCGAGGGAGCCGAGCCGCTCGACCTCAGCTACCGCCTCGTCGAGGTCGATGGCGGAGAGCTGGTGCTCGCCGTCGCCGAGGAAGCCCACGCCACGCACGTCCGCGTCGCCGACGGGCGCGGCGCGCTGTCCGACGCTCGAACCCTCGCCGGTCGCGGTCTCGCCGGGGCGCTCGCGACCGCGCGTCCGTGGCTCGTGACGTCGAACGGTCGCGAGCTCGCACTCGAGCCGCTCGACGGAGCCGCGGCGCCCGAGACGCGGATCGGGCGCGCCGATGGAGTCGTCTCACTCGCGACGCGCTCGGTCGCGTTCCTCGAGGAGCGAGTGGTCGCCCCACCGGAGCCCAAGGTCGCGGCGCGGCCGCCCGAGCCGCGAGCGCCACCCAAACCCGCGACCGCCGCGAAGCCCGCGAGGAGCGCCACTCCGAAGAAGACCGCCGCGAAGCCGAGGAGCCACGCGGCGACGCGCTCCCCGTCGACGAAGCCGCATGCGCCGCCGCCTCCCCCGCCGCTCGCGCGTCCAGTCTCGGCAAAGCTCTGGGCGACGCTGCTCGACGAGCACGGGTTGCCCTCGGAGGCGCGCGACACGGGCATTACCTACGATCGACCGCTGCCTGGGATGGGGTTCATCACGGCGCGCGGGACGAGTCGGGGCGCGTACGCGCTCGTGCACGAGGCCGAAAAGTCTCGGCGCGAGCGAGGACGCTCGGTTCCGTTCGCCCAGGTGGTCGCGGCCGAGCTCGACGCGAGCGGACGCTCGGTGGGACGCTCCAAGCCCATCGTCGGCGGACCGCGTCAGTACGGCTTCATCGAGGGCCACCTGCGCCCGCGCCTCTTCACGCGCGGCGAACGAGGGCTCTACCTGGGACGGCTGGAGGTCACCCAAGGCAAGGGGACATCGCGTCGCTTCGAGGCGATGTTCCTCGACGGCGCGAGCGTGGAGGTCGACGACGCCGTCTGGATCGTCGACCCACGCCGTGCGCTCGACTCCGAGCCGCTCGCGGCGCGAGAGCTCGCCGCGCTCTCCGCCATCGCGGCAGGGAGGCCTCGCGCGTTCGAGCGGCAGAGCTCCGAAGAGCCGGGGCGTGTCGCGTGGGCCGGCGCGCGAGGGTACTTCGTGTCACCGAGCGGCCTCATGTCCGTCGGCTCGGCGACCGGCGCAGGCGAGCTCCTCGGCATCCCCTTTCGCGTGGCGCGGCCGCTCGGCACCTGGGCGCATGTCGACCCCACGGGGCGTACGCTCGCGGGGACGAGACGGGGCGTTCACGAGCTCCGCCCACGCAGCGCGCTCACCGCGCGAGCCCCGCTCGCAGCCAAAGCAGACACGCCGCCCCTCGGCGTCGCGTTCGTCGCCGAGCGCGCGCTCGCCCTCGTGACGAACGGTGTCGACGAGGCTCATCCAGGCGGCCTCGCGGTCGTCGATCTCGCCAGCTGGGACGAGGTCGCCGCGCTCTCTCGGCAGGCGCGGGTCGGCGCCGTCGCGCTCGTCGGCGGACGTGAGGAGGGCCTGTTCCTCACGCTCGAGCGCGGAGAGCTCGTGGTGACGCGCCTCGACCCGAACGGCAGTCCTCGAGGGCGAACGCGCGCGCTCGCACCGGTGCAGGATGGCTTCGAGGCCGTGGCGCGCCACGACGGTGGAGCGCTGGTGGTAGGCCTCGGGTTCACGCCGCCGCGCGGGGCGGTCGCGCTTGTCGTCGACGCACAGGGACGGCTCGGCGAGCCGGTCCCGCTCCCGCTGAGGCTCGACCCAGGACGGATCGGCCTCGCCGCGCTACCGGGTGGAGGTGCGCTGGTGTGGGACAAACCCGACACGCGAGCGCACGACGCGACTCCGCGGGCGGTCGTGTGGCTCGATGACGCGGGCCGAGTCGCCGCGCACGCCAAGTGGCCGCAGGGCCGAGCGAGCACCGCGCCCTGCCCGGTCGGCGCCGCGCTGCCGGGCCGCTTCCCCACCACACGGCCAGGCGAGTTCGTGGCCCTGCCGCAGCTCGACGCGTGCGCCATCGACACGCCGCGCTGGACGACGGCGGGGCTCCGCTGGTTCGGCGTCCGCACGACGGGCCTGGACGCCTCGGCCGAGCTCGTCACGCTCACCCTCCCGACCGCTACGCTCGAGGCGCCGCCCACCTCCGCGGCGCGCGCCCCCTGGCCTTCCGCCTCCGAGGCTCGCAGCGAGGCCGCTCGGGCGTGCCCCAGCGACATGGTGCTGGTGGCCGACTCGGTGTGCGTCGACCGCTACGAGTCGCAGCTCGTCGACACGAGCGGAGCGGCGCTCTCGCCACACTACCCGCTCGAGCCCGCGGTTGTGACCCAGGTGCTCGACGAGTGGACGTCGGCTCGCCTTTGGATGGGCGATCTCCACGCTCGCGCGAGGCCGCTGCCGCCCCTGCTCCGCGCCCCGGACGCTCGGGTGGTGCCCGTCGCCACGAGTCGCCCTGGCGTGCTTCCCTCGGGGTACCTCTCGGGCCACCTCGCCGAGGCGTCTTGCCGCGCCGCGGGCAAGCGCCTCTGCAGCCTCGACGAATGGACGCGCGCCTGCCGCGGCGAAGAAGACCGCGATTTTCCCTACGGAGACGAGCACGAGCAGGGCGCCTGCAACGTCAACCGCTACGCTCACCCCGCCGCCACGTTGCACGGCAATGCGGCCATCGGCCACCTCGACCCGCGCCTGCACCTGGTCGAGGACGGAGGCGAGCCGATGCTGCGACCCACCGGCTCGACCGCCGGCTGCGTCAGCCGCTGGGGGCGCGACGGCATCCACGACATGGTCGGCAATCTCGACGAGTGGGTGGACGATTCCGAGGGCGCGTTTGCGGGCGGCTTCTATGCTAGGAGCACGAGGCGTGGTTGCGGTGCCGTCATCACCGTTCACCCGCGTCGCTACTTTGATTACTCGCTCGGCACTCGCTGCTGCCTGACGCCATGAACGCCCGACATCTCCTCGAGAACCCCACCGAAGAACACCTCCTCCTCCGACAGATGGTGCAGGGCTTCGTGCGCGAGCATGTAGAGCACCAAGCGGAAGAGCACGACGCCGAGGGGCGGTTCAACCGCGCGCTCTTCGAGCAGTGCGGCGACCTCGGGTTGCTCGGCCTCACCGTGCCGGCCGAGCTCGGCGGCGGTGGGATGGACTACCTCGGCTCGGTGGTCGTGCACCACGAGCTCGCGAAGAGCGACCCCGGCTTCACGCTCGCGTACCTCGCGCATGCCGTGCTCTTCGTGAACAACTTCTACCAGAGCGCGAACGAGGAGCAGCAGGGCCGCTTCCTCGCGGACGTCATCAGTGGCAAGAAGCTCGGCTGCATGTGCATGACCGAGCCGGGCGCCGGGACCGACGTGCTCGGCATGACGACGACGGCGCAGCGCGATGGCGACCACTACGTGCTGAACGGCCGCAAGGCGATGATCACGAACGCCCCCGAGGCGGATCTCTTCTTTGTCTACGCGAAGCTCGACGGGCGCATCACCTCGTTCGTCGTCGAGCGCACGAACCCGGGGATCCATCCGCAGCCGAAGACCCCCAAGATGGGCATGCGCGCGAGCCTCCTCGGCGAGGTGATGTTCGACGATTGCCGCATTCCGGTCGCGAACCTGCTCGGTGAAGAGGGCGGCGGCCTGACCCACATGATGCGCAACCTCGAGATCGAGCGGCTCACGCTCGCCGCCATCAGCCTCGGGATCGCGGACCGTTGCCTCGAGGTCATGCTGCGCTACGCGAACGAGCGCGAGGCGTTCGGAAAGCCGCTCGGCGAGTTCGGCCAGATCCAGCGCTACATCGCGGACAGCTACGCGCAAGCCGAAGCGGCGCGCACCCTCGTCTACACCGTCGCGCGAGATTGCAGCCCCACGCTTCGCAACCGCATCGGCACCGACGCCGCGAAGCTCTTCGCCGGCCCCATGGCGAAGCAGGTCGCGGACAACGCGATACAGGTCCTTGGCGGCTGGGGCTACTGCTCCGAGTTCAAGGTCGAGCGCTTCTTCCGTGACGCGAAGCTCATCGAGATCGGCGGTGGGACGCTCGAGGCCCACCAGAAAAACATGACCAAGGACCTGCTCCGCGCACAGAAGGGCTGAGGCCAAGAAGGCGCGGCGTTGCCCATGAGGGGCGCTCCGTCGAGCGCAGATCCTCTGTAAATTTGGCAACTCGGGCGCCTCTGGACATAGTGCGACCATGACGCCGCGCATCTCCCTCGCTCTCATCGCTCTCGCCGCGACGGCCTGCGCCAAGGCTCCCCTGCTCGATCCGAAGCTGCCGGCACCGGAGTCCGCCGAAGGCGTCGCCGCGACGGCCACGACTAGCCCCGAGGAGTCGCTGCCCAAGGGGAGCGTCGCGCGTCCGTACGTCGACCACGTGCTGCGCGAGGGGCCCGGCTGGCTGCTCGAGAAGGTGCCGGTCGAGGAGGTCGTGACCAACGGCAAGTTCATCGGCTGGCGGGTCCGCGAGCTCCCCGCCGACTGGTCGGGCGGCGACCTTCGCGTCGGCGACGTCGTCACCCGCGTGAACGAGAAGAGCCTCGAGACCCCCAACGATTTCTGGGCTGCGTGGTCGACGCTCGGCGTGGCGTCCTCGATCGCCATCGACTACCTGCGCGGACAGGAGGCGCGGGTCGTGACCGTCCCGATCGTCGGCAAGCCCGATCCGGCCGCGACGAACAAGCTCGGGGAGAAGGCCGCCCCGACCAGCCGCCCGCCACGCGACCGCCGCTTCGAGACCGTGGTGATCGAGGGCGATCCGATCTCGTCCTCGCCGCCCGTCGACTGGACGACGAACTGAGCCCCCCGGCGGCCGCCGCGCCCCGCGACTCGCTTCGATTTCTCGACAGCGAGCGGCATGAATCGAGGCGCGGCGCGGTTGCCTGTCGAGCCGCCTCACCGCGTCGATGGTGTTTGCGGCGTGCCATGGGCTGTGCTCAATAAGACCCCGCTCGCATGACGATCTCGCTCGCCCCTCGACGCTCCCTCGTAGGCCGCGCCACCATGCGGCTCCTCGTGGCTCTCGGCGCCTGGCTGGTCGTCGCGATCCTGGCGACCCGCGCCGAGGCGCAAGTCTCGCTGACGGGGGCTCCCATCCACTCGGGGATGAACCACCCGAACAACGTCAACCAGCTGATGATAAGCCAGCTGGACTGCCAGCAGAAGACGACGTTCACCTTCGCGGTGAAGGGGCTCGCGGCGCAGAAGACGCTGTCGGTGTGGGCGACCTCGCAGGGCGGTGACTGCACGCAGTCTGCGCAGCGAAACCCGGGCGCCACGCAGACCTGCTACGAGGTCAAGGCCGCGTTCATCCCGACCGCTCCGCCGTCCGAGTCGCTCGTCATCACGTCCGACGCGATCGTGAACGGCAACGGCAAGGGCGGCGCAGGCGGCGTGATGAGCTGCGTCGACAGCACGGCCGGCGACGCGCCTCGCAAGCTGGTTCTCTACTTTCTCATCGACGAGGCGTCGGGCAACGTCACCGACAGGTCAACCTACGACATCGACTTCGATCTGCGCGGCCCGCAGCCGCCGTCGAGCCTCGCGCCGAGCACCTTCGACGAGTCGACGCTGCTCGTGAAGTTTTGCCCGCCGATCGGCACCACCGATGTCGCCGGGTACAAGGTGTTCTGCGACGCGAGCGGCGCGAGCGGTACCGGGTCGAGCGCGGACGATCCCGTGTGCAGCACGACGAGCACCACGACCGCGACGACCGCCACGTCGACGAGCGCAGGCGGCAGCGGTGATGCGACGAGCGGGGGCGGCGGTGCGACGGCTGCGAGCTCGTCGTCGAGCGTCGCGAGCACCTCGTCGAGCGGCGGCGGGGTGAGCACCTGCGCGTCGACGAAGTTCACCTCCGGCGGGAGCGCCTCCGGCCTCGTCGAGTGTGCGAGCGTCGCCGGCATCAGCACCGTCGAGGCGAAGGCCCCTGGCTTCTCGGTCGGCGTGCTCAGCGCGGTCGCCATGGCGGCCTACGACAACGTCGGCAACATCGGCGCGCTCTCGAGCGTCGTGTGCGCGAAGCCCCAGCCGGTCACCGACTTCTTCGAGTCGTACAACTCGGCGGGAGGCAAGGGCGGCAACGGCTTCTACTGCCAGGCCGGGCCCGGCCCCGGCTCGCCGCTCGGGGGCCTCGCCTTCGGCCTCACGCTCGCGGCGATCGTCCTCCGCCGTCACCGAGGTGACCGATGAGCCTGCGCACGACTGCCGTCTTCTCGCTCGCGACAAGCGCCCTCGTCTCGCTCGTCACGCCAGCGCTGGCGCAAGACTCCCCGGACCCCTACGACGGCGCGACCGAGGTCGGCCGCCCTGCCGACGTCGAGGCCCGACGCGCGCCCGTCCCTGCCGAGCCTGCGGCCCCGACGCCGCTCGACTCGAGCGCGCCGTCCCCGCCGAGCGAGCCCGCTCCGGCCCCCGGCGAGCCCACAGACCTCGACGAATCGCTCGGCCAATACTTGCGGCTCTACGACAGCACGTGGCGGCAAGCCCAGACGCGACCGAGCGGTGAGGCAGGCGGCTTCGATGGCCGACACGTCCTCGCGGAGCTGCGCTTCGGCGCCTACTCGCCGAGAGTCGACGACGAGTTCGGTGGCGCGGCCACCCCGTATGCGGATTACTTCGGCACCTCGCCCAAGTTTTACTTCGGCGTCGAGGTCGACTGGCTCCCCATCCGCATCCCCTACGTCGGGAGCCTCGGCATCGGCGCGGGCTGGGCGACCATCAGCGCAACGGGCAAGGCGAAGACCACGACCGGGGACGCGGGCTCGGACACGTCGCTCTCGATCCGCCCGATCCACGCCGTCGGTGTGCTGCGCGCTGACGGGATGCTCCGGCAGTTCGGATTTCCGCTGGTGCCCTACGTCAAGGGTGGTCTTGGCCTCGGCATGTGGCAGGCGTCCGGCCCGAGCGGGACCTCGCAGGCCGGCTCCACGGTCGGCGAGGGGACGACGCTCGGCCTTCACTTCGCGCTCGGCGGCGCACTCTCGCTCGGCACGTTCGATCGCCGCACCGCGATGGCCATGCGTGCCCAGACCGGCATCCAGCACGCGTACATCTGGGGCGAGTGGCTGCTTGCGAAGCTCGACGGGTTTGGCGCGAACGACGTGATGAACGTCGGCACCTCGACCGGCATCGGCGGCGTCGCGCTCGAGTACTGACCGCAAGGGCGCCGTGCCTCGTGCGCGCCGTCGCCCTCCGAGAGGAGCGTCACCGGCGAGCTCGCGGCAGCGTGAAATACGTTCCATTCCGCGCAGCGCGGCCGCGAAGGGTCACTTCTTCGTGTCGAAGCTGAGCGGCTGGAAGGTCCCCTCGTTCAACGAGTAGTAGCCCTTGCCGTCGGCCGCGAAGTCCAGCGTCTCGTCCTGGCCCCCCGCGCTGATCGGGATGCCGAGCAGCCACATCCCCCAGCAGAGCAGCCAGCTTCCGCGCGCCATCGATGACCCCGCCTCCCGTCCCGATGGGACTTCCGGAAGACGGAGCGAGCGGGCAAGCGGCGGCTGCAGCACCCCGCGTGAAACACGTTCTATCGCGCGGCCGGAGGCTGCCACGCCATCACGCGGAGCGCGTTCGTCGCGAAGATCTTTCGGACCGACGCCTCGTCCATGCCCGCGCCTCGGAGCGCCGCCGCGAGCGCCGGCATTCGTGAGGCATCCGCGAGCTCGCGGGGGGGCGTGCCGCCGTCGAAGTCGGTGCCGAGCGCCACATGGTCGACCCCCGCGACGTCGACGAGGTGCTTCACCATCGACACGATCGACGAGAGCTTTTGTCCGGGGAGAAAGCCGCGGTGGAGGTTCAAGCCGACGACCCCGCCGGTCTCGCCGATGAGGCGCAGGTCGTCGTCGCGCAGGTTGCGCGGGTGGTCGTGGCGCGCGCGCGCGTTCGAGTGCGTCGCGACGATCGGCGCCTGGAAGCGCCGCGCGATCGGGGCGAGGTCGGCGATGCCTGCATCCGAGAGGTGCGAGACGTCGACCAGCGCGCCGGCCGCGTAGACGCGCTCGCAGAGCTGCTTTCCGAGCGCGGTGAGGCCGTAGCGCTCCTTGCCTGTCGCCGAGCCCGCGAGGCGGTTGTCGCGAGCGTGGACGGGGCCGACGAAGCGCACTCCGCGGCGCACAAAGCGCTCGATCTGCGACACATCGTCGGCGAACGCACCCGCCCCCTCGATCGAGACGTAGACGACGACCCTGCCGTCGGGCAGCTCGCCGGAGGGTGGCAGCTCGCGCTCGTAGAGGAGGGCGTCATGCTCCGCGACGAGCGCGTCGATGGTGGCGTAGATCGCGTCGGCGTCGGCGATCGTCGGGTGGTCGTCGTGGAGGTAATCCGGCAGGTAGATCGGATAGACGAGGGCCGCATAGCCGCCCGCCTGCAGAAGCGGCGCGGAGACCGGCCCATCCGGCAGGGTCTTCGGGCGCCCCTTGAAGTGGACCTTCCACGGCGTATCGACGTGGAGATCGAGCGCTCGAATCGGGCCGCTCGAAGGCAGCGTCAGGCGGGGCGCGCGCGTCGGCGCGGTCTCGTCGAGCGCGGCAGCCGTAGCGACAGGCGCCGCCGTCACTCCCGTCGACGTGGGCGCGGCGCTCGCCATGGGAGCCGAGGACGACGGCGCCAACGAAGGAGCGCCTGACCCGGACTCGACGGACGAGGCGGTGGCGGACGCGCTCACCGAGCGCACCTCGCGCGCGCTGCAGCCTTGACCCACGAGCGCGCACGCGACGAACAGCAGACCGAGACGACTCACGATGTGAGGAGGTATCCCATAAGGAGGCCGACCGCAAAGCTCGCGAGCGCGAGAAGGAGCGCGCCCCACCACACGATGCTCGGCGGATCGAGCGACGCCGCGGTCGTCACCCCGACCTCGTGCCCGCGCCCGCCGCCGTGGAGCGCGTTTTCGTCAACCTGACCGTAGCCGCCATCGACCGCTCCGCTCGACAGCGTGCGCGCACGCGCCGTGAGCGTCGGGCCCGCGTTGGGTCGAGGCAGCGGAGGGATCACCGCGCCTGCTCCGCCCGCCCCCGCGCCCGACAACACCTCGCGCACCGCCGCAGCCATCGCGTCCGCCGACGGAAATCGAGCGGCGACGTCGCGCGCGAGCGCCGGTCCGAGCACCCTCTGCCACGCCGCGAGCGCTGGAGCGACCTCGCCGATCGGCTTGGCCTCGTCGCGCAAGATCGCCACGGCTCGCGCCGCGAAGTCCTGAGCGCCGTAGGGGTGCCGGTGCGTGAGCATCTCGTGGAGCACGACGCCGAGCGACCACAGATCGCTCCGGACGTCGCAGGATTTCGAGTCGCGCAGCTGCTCGGGGCTCATGTAGCCGGGCGTCCCGAGGAGCGCCCCCGTGCGCGTGCGCGAGGCCATTCCCCCCGCGAGATCGATCACCTTGGCGATCCCGAAATCGAGGACCTTCAGCATGAGCGACCCGTCTGGGCGAGGCACCACGAAGAGGTTCGGTGGCTTGAGATCGCGGTGGATGATCCCGCGGGAATGCGCGAGTGAGAGCGCACCGAGCGCGTCGAGGACGAACGCACCGGCTCGCTCGGGCGGCAACGGCGGGTGCGAGCGCAGGTAGTCGTCGAGCGACTGCCCGGCAAGCAGCTCCATGACGATGTAAGGAGACCCGTCGTCGGTGTACGCGAACTCCTCGACCGACGCGATGTTCGGGTGGCGCAGCTCGTGGCACGCGCGGGCCTCGGTATAGAAGCGCTCGACCACGTTACGCTGCGCGCGGAACTGCGGCTGCAAGAGCTTGATGGCGCGTCGGCCACGCCCGTCGAGCGCGTCGACCTCGTAGACGGTAGCGAGGCCGCCTTCGCCGAGCATCCGCACGACGCGGTAGCGCCCCCCGACGACCGCCCCAGGTACCAGGCCTCCTTCGTCCTCGCTCCCAAGCATTCGCGCGACTCTAACCGATGCGGCTCGTGGTAGCGAATCGAAGGGCGCGTCCATGCTCCGGTCGACCGCTCGTCCCGAAGGCGACTATCCTCTCAGCCATGCCGCGCATCGCTCGCTGCCTCGCCCTCAGCGCCACCCTCGCCGCCTTGTCGCTCCACGACGCACGCGCCGACGTACCCACGGCTGCGCCGCTCGAGGCGACGAAGCCCGAGCGCTGGAAGGTCGCCGTCGGCTCCTCGCCCTCGCGTGGGCCGAAGGACGCCCTCGTGACGCTCGTCGTCTGGAGCGACTTCGAGTGCATCTTCTGCCGCAAGCTCGCCGTCACCCTCGAGGACCTTCGCGCGCGCTATCCGAACGAGCTTCGGATCGTGTTCAAGCACCACCCGCTCCCGATGCACCGCAACGCCGAACCGGCCGCCGAGCTCGCCGAGGAGGCGCGAGCGCAGGGCAAGGACGACGCGTTTTGGCGCATTCATGACGCGCTCTTCAAGACGATGGACCTCTCGCACGAGCGCTTGCTCGAGCTCGCCGCGAACGAGCGACTCGACGTGAAGCGCGTCGAGAAAGCCCTCGCCGAGCGTCGACACAAGAAGGCGATCGACGCCGCCGTCGACGAGGCCGAGGACCTCGAGGCCAACGGCACCCCGACCTCCTTCGTCAACGGGGTGAGGATGGTGGGCGCGCAGCCGCTCGAGCGCTTCGTCACGACCGTGGAGGCCGAGCTCGGGGAGGCACGGAGGCTCGTCGCTACCGGAATCGCGCCTGCGAAGCTCCACGACCACCTCGTCGGAGCTGGCAAGGTGAAGCCCGAGCCTGAGTTCAAGCGGCGCGCGATCGCGGCACCGACGCGCGCGACGCCGACGCGGGGCCCTCGAAACGCTCCGGTGACGGTGCACGTCTTCACCGACTTCGAGTGCCCATACTGCGGCGGGGCGCGAGAGACCGTCGACGAGCTCGTCCAAGCCTATCGGGGCAAGGTGCGGCTCGCCTACCACAGCCTCCCCCTTCCCTTTCATCCGCACGCGCGCGAGGCAGCGAGCTTCGCGCTCGAGGCGTTCGCACAACGAGGCGACGCGGGCTTCTGGCGCGCGCACGACCTGCTCTTCGCGAATCAGTCGAAGCTCGGACGGGACGAACTACTCCTGCATGCGAAGACGCTTCGCCTCGACGTCGAGCGCGTTCGCAAGGCGCTCGACGAGCGCGTCCATGACGCCGCGATCGACGCCGACGGAGCGCTCGCCGAGCAGGCCGGTATCTCGGCGACCCCCACCTTCGTCGTGAACGAGCTGTCGGTCGAGGGCGCCGAGTCGCTGAGGGTGTTCAAGCTCGCGGTCGAGCGGGCCCTCGCCGAGCGAAAGGCTGGCCCCGGCGCCGCGCCGGCGCCGAAGAGGTGACCTCGAGGGCGGGCGTGTTAGCCTGAGGGTCCGTGCCGTCGCAGCGCACCCTCTTGAGACTCGACACCCCCGAGCGCTGGCGCGCCCTCGCGTCCCCGCTTCGACAGAGGATCGTCGGGCTCCTCGAGGACGAGCGCTGGTGGACGGCTGACGAGCTCGCGGCGGCGCTCGAGACGACGGTGCGCGGACTCGGCCCGCACCTCGAGAAGCTTCACGCCGCGGGGCTCCTCACTCGTTCGGCGAAGGGCGATGTCACCCGCGTCCGCCTCGCGGGCGCGGTCGTCCCGACGAGCCAAGAGGGGGGCGAGTCCTTCTCGGTGCTCTACGCGAGGACGATCGAGCAGATGCTGGCGCAGTCGGCACGGGGCAAGCGCGCCAAGACGACCGAGACCCCCGAGGCGTGGCGCAACCTCGTCGAGCGCTGGACCCTGCGCGTCACACCCGCCGAGGCCGCCCGCTTGCGCGCGAAGGCCAAGGCGCTCCGCGACGAGGTCATGTCGCTCGTGAGGCAAGGCGATCCGGACGCCGCGATGCGCGAGCGCCTCGTCCCCCTCGACGTGGTGCTCGGCTTCGCGGTCGTCCCCGACGAGACCGGCGACGGGTAAGAGGCGCTCGGCGAGCACGCCGGCCGCCGCGTCGCCCACCTCGGGCATCCTCACCCCGCGGGCGGCGCCTGCCAGCGCGCGCTCACGGGTACGCGTCGTCGGATGGGACCGGCTCGTCGACGCGAGGCCCCGGGCTGGGCACGGCGGCCTCGGCGTCGGGCTTCACCTTGATCGGAGGCAAGACGAGCGTGCTCGCAAGTCCGTCTCCGTAGAGCGTCGCGTACGCGGCCATCGTCTTCATGACGCGCTTCATGTACTCGCGCGTCTCGGTGTAGGGGATCGACTCGACGAACACGTCGAAGTCCGCGCTGGGCTGCGCGGCGACCCAGCGCTCGGGGGCCCCGGGCCCCGCGTTGTAGCCGGGGATCGCGAGGAGCGGGTCGTAGGCGAAGCGGCGCGTGAGCACCGAGAGGAACCTGCTTCCGAGCGTGATGTTCACGGCCGGCGTCTTCAGCGCACGCTCGTCGTAGCCGACACCCAAGCCCTTCGCCATCGTCTTCGCGGTCGGGACGATGAGCTGCATGAGTCCGTGCGCAGCGGCTGGCGACGAGACCGTGGGCCGGAACGCGCTCTCCTCGCGCATGATCGCGTAGGCCAGGTGCTCGGGGATGCCGAAGCGCGCGGTCACCGCTGGCACGACCTGTCGGTAAGGCCGCGGATAGGCGAGCTCCCACACCGGACGCCACACGCCCGACGGGAAGTGCTCGGTCCACGTGTCGAGGCCACGCAGGATGCCGTGCGACTCGGCGGCCGCCTCGATCCGCGCGAGGAGTGCGGCGCCGGCCCAGGCGATCGAGGGGTGCGCCGTCTTCTCACGGACGCCGAGCGCCTCCAGCTCGCGGAGCGCCGCCGCCGACTCGCCCTGCCTCACGAGCTCGACGGCCCGGAGAAACTCGGGCCGATGAAGCTCGGGGTGGTCGGGGATCACGAAACGGCCGCGCGGCTCTCTCGCCTCGGCCTCGGCGAGCGCGCGGTCCGCAAGCGAAGGCTCGAGCGCGCGGAGCCGCGAGTACGCGAGCAGCATGAAGTACGAGAGGGGAAACTCGCGGATCACGGTCGCGAGCAGCGCCTTTCCCTCGTCGGCGCGACCGAGCTCGAGGTACGCGCGCCCCAGGAAATACTGGGGTCGCCCCTCGGCCCAGTAGGGTCGGCCGCGTCGCTGACGCTTCTGTGCGCGCTCGAGCGGAAGCACCGCCGAGGCCCAGTCGCCGTCTTTGATGCGCGCGAGCGCGAGCGCAAAGAGGCCTTGATCGACCATGTCGCCGTCGGGGTAATCCGACGCGAGACTCAGGAGCATCGCCGTGAAGGCCGCGTGATCTCCGAGGTCGCGCGCCGCCTCTGCACCGTGGACGCGAGCGTCGTCAGCGAGCCGATGATCACGAAAGCGCGCCTCGAGCTCCGCGTAGCGCTGCCGAGCGAGCGCCGGCCTCCCACCTCGCAACGAGGAGCGCGCCCCCAGGAACAGCGCCGTCGCGAGCGCGCCGCCCGAGCACCGCTCGATCGCCGCCCCAAACGCCTCGCTCGACTCGGAGTAGCGCTTCAGCGATGCGAGCGCCTTCCCTCGAGCCGAGTGAGCCTCGCACCCGACGGCGCCGCCATCTCCCCCCTGCTTCTGCAACGCTGCGAGCACGCGATCCGCGATCGCGAGCGCCTCACGCCCCTGATTGGCGTCCGCGAGCTGACGCGCCCGCACCACCTCCTCGTCGCGCGCAGGCTCCACGAAGCGCTTCTGCGCGTCGAACGGCAACGTCGCGATCGCTCGCCGCTCGAGCTCCCGCGCCTCTCCGACGCCGCGCCCATAGGGCGACTGATAAATGACGAGGCCCGCGACCTCGGCGGCGGACTCGGCGTGAGCGACGCTCGGCTCTTCGAGCAACGCGCGCGCCCATCGCAAGGCCTCGGTCTGCCAATCGGCGGGCCTTGGCTCGCGCCCGAGGTACGCCTTCCAGCTCGGCGCGGCCTCGTCGACGCGCCTCAACGCCGCGAGGCTCCTCGCCCGCAGCAGCGCCGCCTCATCCGCGAGCGTGGCGATCCGCGCTCCTCGCTCGGCCCGCACGAGCGCCTCGGCGGGTTGCCCTAGCTCGAAGAGAAGTCGCGCGGCGCGCAGGTTCGCGTCGGCGGCGAGCGGCCAGTCGACGGCGGCCGACCGGTCGAACGCGATCACCGCAGCCCCTGGGTTTCCTGAGCGAACGCGAAGAAGCGCCAGCTGAAACCGGCGTGCACCCACGAGCGCACTCGTCGTCGTCGGCGAGCTGGAGGCTCTGGGCGTGGCCGACGACCCGGGCGCCACCGCCGCCGATGCGCCCGGCGCCACCGCGGGCGCGACCGTCGCATCGTTCGCGCGCTCGCTCCGTTCGAGCAAAGCCTCGAGCCGGTCGGCCGCGGCCTGATACGACTCTCGAGACACCAGGGCGCGCACCTCGTGGAGATCCGGCTCGTCGAGGACCTGCGTCACTGTCGAGGGGTCGAAGACCGCGCCGTCCGTCGGCGCAGCTGCGACCGGGATGGCCCCCGCATCCCCTGGCGCGGCCGAGGCCTCGCGTGGGCCAAGCATGAGCGGCTCCCTCAGCCAGCTCGGTAGCGGCGGCCCGACGGCGCTCGGCTCGCTCGCGCGGCGGCTCTGCAAGACCGCCAGGGAGGCGAGCACGCCGGACGCGAGCAGCACGCCGCCGAGGCGGCCCTTTCGACGGGGGCGAGCGAACACGACGAGGTCGAGGACCGTAGCGGAACCGGCCTGCGAGGTCGAACTTCGATGTGCGCCTGAAACGAGCCCCCTCCCCGTGGCGATGACTCCTCGATGGCACACCTCCTCGAGACCCGGACCCTCACTCCCGACGCCCCCGAGTACCCGCCCCGCGCCCGCGACCTGACCCGTCGCCGCAGCTCGAACGTCACGCTGAGGCCGCCGCCGCTCTACGTTCGTGGGCAGCTCCCGACGCGCCCGCTCGTCGCGCTCGTCGGGACGCGTGAGCCCTCGCGTGGCTCGCTCGCCTGGACGCGCGCGGTCGTCCGAGCGCTCGGCGCCCATGGCTACGCGATCGGGTCAGGCGGGGCCGACGGAATCGACGAGGCCGCCCATCGTGCGGCGCTCGAAGCCGACATCCCGACGGTGGTCGTGACCGTCGGGGGACTTGATTTTTCACAATTTTCACGTCGCGCGCCCGGGCTCGATCGAGAAGTTCAGGACGCCGGTGGAGCGCTCGTATCGCTCGATGCCGATGGGACAGCCCCGACGCGCCACGCGTTCTTCGCGCGGAACGAGCTCCTCGCCGCGCTGTCTTTCGTGACGCTCGCGCTCGAGGTCCGGAGCAAGCCCGGCCAAGGCGGGAGCGGACACGCGCTCCGCGCTGCCCGCTCGCTGGGTCGTCCCGCCGCGACCATCCCCCACCCTCCTTGGGAGCCGGGGTGCCTGGGCGCCCTCGCGCTGCATCGCGAAGGCTTTCCGCTGCTCGGCTCGCTCGACGAGCTACTCGCGTTCCTGCGCGAGACGGGGGGCGACACGCTGCCGCAGCCGACGCTCGCGCTTCCCGGCCTCTTCGAGCCCGGGTCGCCTCCGAGAGCCTTCGCGGCCGATCTTTCGGACGACGCGAGGACCACGCTGTCAGCGCTCGCGGCCGACGCCCGCGTGCTCGACGCGGTCTGTGCGCACACGAGCCTCACCGCACCTCGCGCTGTCCGCGCGCTGCTCGAGTGCACGCTCGCCGGCCTCGCTGTCGAGTCTCCGCCCGGCTGGTACGCGCTCGCGCCGAACATCGGCGCCGCTGGCCGATGACGAAGCGCAGCCCTGGCTCGACGGTTCAGGGTTGCAGCGCACCGCCCGGCGCGCGACACCACGCTCGCATCGGGGGGCGTTTAGAAGAGAGTGCGAGGATCATGTCGACGACACGCGTGACGGTGGTGGGAGGCGGACTCGCGGGGTGCGAGGCCGCGATTCAGCTCGCGCGGCGAGGCATCCCCGTCACGCTCGTCGAGATGAAGCCGAGCAAGCGCACGCCGGCGCAGTCGAGTGATGGCCTGTGCGAGCTCGTGTGCTCGAACTCCCTGCGAGGCGCCGCGCTCTCGAACGCGGTCGGGCTGCTGAAGGAGGAGCTGCGACTCGCAGGGTCCGCCGTGATGCAGTGCGCCCTCGAGGCGCGCGTCCCCGCCGGCGGTGCGCTCGCCGTCGACCGCGAGCGGTTCAGCCAAGGGATGATGGACCTCGTCCGCGCGACCCCCGGGCTCGAGCTCGAGTGCGCCGAGGCGACGGCGATCCCCGCGGCGAGGCCCGTGGTGCTCGCGACGGGTCCGCTCACCTCGGACCTCTTGGCCGCGGACCTCGCCCGTACGATCGGGGGCGAGCACCTCGCCTACTACGACGCCATCGCCCCGATCGTGGAGGCGGACTCGATCGACTGGAGCAAGGTCTGGCGGCAGTCGCGCTACGACAAAGGCGGCGCCGACTACGTGAATTGCGGCTTTGATCGAGAAGGGTACGAGGCGTTCGTTCGCGCGATCGTCGAGGCCGAGAAGGTCGTCCCGCACGCGTTCGAAGAGCTGCGTTACTTCGAGGGATGCCTGCCCGTCGAGGTCATGGCCGAGCGCGGCGTCGACACGCTGCGCTATGGGCCGCTGAAGCCCGTGGGTCTCGTCGATCCGAACACCGGGCGGCGCCCATACGCGGTCGTTCAGCTCCGCGCCGAGGACCTCGCGGGCACGGCCTTCAACCTCGTCGGGTTTCAGTCGCGCATGACCTGGCCCGAGCAACGGCGGGTCTTCCGAATGATCCCGGGCCTCGAGCGCGCGGAGTTCGTGAGGCTCGGCGCGATCCACCGAAACACGTTCGTCGACGCACCGAACCTGCTCGACGAGACGATGCAGCTCCGCGCCCACGAAGGCGTGTACCTCGCGGGACAGATCACCGGTGTCGAGGGGTACATCGAGAGCGCCGCCGGTGGGTTCCTGTGCGGCTTGATGCTCGCGCGACGACTGCGCGGAGAGCCGCTCCTGCCCCCACCTCCGACGACGGCGCTCGGCGCTTTGTTGAGCCACCTGTCGCGGCCACCGCTCCACGGGACGTACCAGCCCTCGAACGTAACCTGGGCACACGTGCCGGCCCTCGAAGGCAACCTCCGTCTGAAGAAGCGGGAGCGCTACCGAAAGCTCGCCGAGCGGGGGCAGGATGCCTTCGCACCTTGGCTCGAGGCGATGGGCTCACCGACGCCGTCGGGGCCGCCCTTCGCGCCACCGCTCGAGGACGAACCCGAACCGTGAAGCCGCTCAGCCGTAGCGGACCTGCACGGTCTCGACGAGGGTGAGGAGCGCCGCCTTGACGGCGTCCGTCGTCTCGGCCTTCACGAGCGCGCTCCCCTCGCCCTCGTAGCCGCTCGCGCGCGCCTGTCCGACGTGCGGCGCCCGGAGCTCGACGAGGGCGGGCCCGATCTTCTCGACCGCGGCCTCGAGGCCACGCACCTCGACGACCCGCGAGCCCGCGCCCTGCCCCCTGAAGAACGCCGCGCCCGCCGCGTGCTTGCGCTTCACCGGCGTGAACCGGTCAAAGGCGATGAGCTCCGCCCAGGCGTGGACCATGTCGACGTCGTGCGCGAGACCCATGAGCGGCATGATGTGGACCCCGGGCGGCCGCGCGCCGACCTCGCTCACGTAGAGCTTACCGCTCTCGGCGAGGAACCACTCCATGTGCGTGAGCGCGGTCCCCGCGACCTCCTTCTCGTCACCGAAGAGCACGTCGAGCGCCGCGCCGTTCACGTCGGCGAAGTCCGTCCAGGGCGCCTCGACCTCGCGCGGCAAGAGCACGCAATACTGCATCCATGGGGTCTCGAGCACCTCGAGCGGCGTCGGGAAGTAACGCGTCCCCGAGCGCCACACCGGCCGCCCGTGAATGCTCACGGTCTCGCACGTGAACTCGCGCGCGCGAATGAACTCCTCCGCCTGAAGCGAGTGCCCCGGGCGTGGATCGAGCCCAAGTCGAACGAGCGCGCCGAGATCGCTCGCCGACTCGATGCGGTGCGTTCCCCTCGAGCCGAGGCCGGCCTGTGGCTTGACGATGATCGGATACCCTACCGTGTCGATGAACGCCTCGAGCTCGCGCATCGAACCCACGAGTTGGCTCGCCGCGACAGGGAGCCCATGAGCACGGAGCGCGTCCTTCATCACGTCCTTGTCGCGGAAGCGATGCGCCGCCGCGGACCTCATCCCGGGCACGCCGGTGAGCTCGCGGGCCTCGGCCATCGGGAGCTGAAGCTGCTCGAGGACTCCGGTGAGCCGATCGATCCGCCCGACGCCGTGCGTCAGCCCCCGGATCGCGCGCGCGAGCTCGCCACCATCTCCGACGTCGCGAACCTGAAAATGACCGGCGATGCGCGGACGGAGCGCAGGCGGAATGGCGCGCTCGGGATCCTGACTCACGACCGAGAGCGTGACGCCGTCGAGCGCCGCGAACGCGGCCACATACCGATTCGTATTCTCGAGAAAGAGCGGGGCCACGAGGGCGATGTGCGGCATAGGCGGAAGCTACCACCCCCACCTCGCGCGCGCGTCAAGCCCGGACGAACACGCGCACGAACTCGCGTGGTGCGCGCTTACGACGCAGGCATCGAGTCGCGGCGTCGAGGTAACACACGGTGAAGGCGCGGCGCGGGCGACCGCTCTGATTCGCCGACGACGCGTGCCAGAGGTGGTTGTGGAGCAGCAACACCTCGCCGGCGTTCGCGGGCAGCTCGAGCGCGTGCTCCTCGGCGTGACGTGCCTCGACGAGCTCGCTCGGGATGAGGCCGCCGAGCGGCGTCGCGAGGCCCCGATGATGACTCCCCGGCACGACGCGCACGCAGCCGGAGTCGCTCGTGCAGTCGTCGAGCGCAGTCCAGATCTGGAGCTCGGGGTCTCGATCGAGGCCCCAGTAGCTCCCGGCGTCCTGGTGCCACGGCAGCGGCGAGCTGCCGCGCGCCGACTTGTTGAAGAGCGTCGCGCGATAGATCGCGATCGCGTCGCCGAGTACGGCCCGAGCGATGCGCTCGAAGAGCGAGTTCTCGAGGTGCGCACGGAACAAGGCGTCGCGCTCGAGCTTCTCGAGCTTCCGATAGTCGAGCGACGGTCCGACGTACCCCTCACCGTAGCGGAGGTCTTCATAGCGGCCGCTGTCGCTGTCGTGCTGAAAGAACAGGCCCGGTACGAGCACCTGACCGAGCATGAGAGCGTCGGCGCGAGTCCGCAGCGCTTCGAGGTGCTCGGCGTCGAACACCCGCCCCACGCGCGCCCACCCGTTCGCTCGGTAGTGTTCGAGCGCGGCGTCGAGCTCGACTGCGAGCGGATCGACAACGAACATCGTCACCGCGCGTACGAGGTCTCGGTCCCGACGGACTCGCGATAAAGCGCATCCACCCGCGCTCGAACGTCCTCGGGGAGCAGACGCGTCACCGCGTCGAGTGCCTCGTCGAGCTGCGCGACGTCACCGGGACCGACGAGGATCGAGTCGACCCCCGGCGCGCCCGCGAGCCACGCGTACGCGAAGGCGGTCGGAGTAAAGCCTGCCTCGCGCGCGAGGGTCTCATGCGCGGCGGCGAGGTCGAGCATGCGCGTCGACCAGTAGCGACCTTGATAGAGGCGGTTCTGGTGAAAACGCGTGCCGGGAGTCACGGCGTCCCCGACACGGTAGCGGCCCGTCAGGAGGCCGCCGGCGAGCGGGTTGTAGACCGTGGTGTGGAGCGCGTAACGACGCGCAAAGCGAAAGTACTCGAGGTCGAGCTGTCGGATGAGCAGGTTGTAGAGCTGCTGCGCCACCGTCGGCTTCGGGAGGTCGAGTCGCGCGCAGGCGGCGTGGATCTCGAGGATCTGCCACGACGCATAGTTCGACACCGCGAAGCGCTCGGCCTTGCCGCTCTCGAGCACCGCCGCGACTCCCTCCAGGGTCCGCTCGATCGGCGTCGCGTGATCCGGAACGTGGAGGTAATAGAGGCCGACGCGCGCGGCGCCGAGGCGCGCGAGGCTCTCGTCGAGCGCCTCCCGCACCCGCGCGGGCGCGAGGCCCTCGGGCTTGCCCCCGATGCGGCCGAACCCAACCTTGGTCGCGATGCACACGCGGTCGCGGGCGGCACCGAGCGCGCGGCCGAGGAGCCGCTCGCTCTCGCCGTCGTTGTAGGCGTTCGCAGTGTCGAACACGGTGACGCCGCGCTCGAGCGCGCGCCTCACGATGCGCTCGGACTCCGCCGGCGAGGTCCGCTTGCCGAAGTTCATCGTCCCGAGGGCGACACGCGCCAGCTCGCCCGAGTCGCGAGGCCTCGCGTACCGCGGCACCCTCGTCCCCGCGCCGTCGACGCACTCGCTCGCCATCGTCACCTCCGCGGCGTCAGCGCCCACATGCGTCGGAAAAACCGGCCGCGCAGAGATCTCGCTGGAGTTTCTGCCCACGGCGCACGTCGGCCTTCCGACCTAGCCCCTTCTGAAGCGCATGGCCAAAGGCAAAACACACCTGGTGCGTGTCTTCACGCGCGACGTCGCACCCCGCTTCGAGGGCCTTCGCGGCAGCCTCGAAGCCCGGGGTCCGCGGCAGGCCGGGCGTCCTCACCGAGGCCAACACCAGGTTCGCACACCCGAGCACCGCGCCGCGCTCGCATGCCTCGCGGTAACGCTGGGCCGCGCTGCGTGGCGTGCGATCGCCAAGCAGCTTGCGCTCGATGAAGAAGCCCAGGTTGTTGCATGCGAGCCCGTTCCCCTCGGCGCAGCTCTTCGTGAGAGCCGCCTCGAGCGCCGTCATCAGCTCGGCGTCCGCGACGCGCCCGACGATGCCGATCTGGTAGCCCGCTTCGGTGCACGCCGCAGCGTCGCCGCTCGCGACGCACAGGTCGCGATAGAAGCCCTTTGGCACGCCCCGCTGCATCAGCTCGGCGCACGCCGCGAACGCGCCCTCCTTGCACGCGCGCTCGAAGCTCTTCTTCGCGCCCACCGGATCGAGCTTCGTCCCCGCGAAGCCGAGCCGCTCCGCGCTCCGCCTCACCCCGTTGCAGTCATTGGAGGGGCAACGCGCCACCCAAAGCTCGAGCTTCGTGCTCGCAGTTCGGTAGCCCTGCCTGGCGCCGCCGAGGAGGAGACACGCCGCCGCGTCCCCCTTGTCGCACGCCATCGTCCAACCAGGCTCTGCGTCGCCGAGCATGCTGGCGAGCTCATCGCAGGCGCGGCGCGCGGGATCCTCCGGCGGTCGTGCCGCGACGCCGAGCTCGAGCTTGGCACACACGGCACCGAGCGCCTCTGCGTAGCCAGCTCGCGAGAGGCAGTCCCCCTTCGACGAGATCCGACCGGAAGGACAGCGCGGCGGGCCGTCGCAGCGACCGCTCACGAAGCGCTGCTCGGGCCAGCAACATCCGCCATCGACGGCGACCTTGCCGTCCTTGCACACGGGAGGGGCTGCCGTCGCGAGCGTCGCCGCAGCGAGCGCGCCGAGCCATGTGAGGCCCGCCGTCGCCCACGCGAACAGCGCTCGAGGTCGCCGCGATCGAGGAGTCTCAGTCGTCATCGTCGTCGTCGTCGTCGCCCTTGTCGTCGGCCTTCGAATCCGATGGCTTGTCGTCGTCGTCGTCGTCGCTGCCAGCACTCATCGCGGCGTACTCGGCGTCGCGCTGCGCGATCTCTTCGGGCGTCGGGATCGGGATCTCGGGAGCCATCGGCGCTTCGAGCACGTCGGGCAGCGCCGCACACTCGACCTGGGGCACGCCGACGCCGCGGTACATGAAGTAGAACGACTTGGCGATCGTGTTGCAGGTCGTTCCGGTCCCGCAGTTGGCGACGTACGCGTACGCGCCGTCCTGCCCCTTTACCCGGTATTGCCGAAAGTTCACGTGGTTTCGATCGCCCGGCGACACCGACTCGACCTGCTGCAACTGACGCCTTCGACCGAGGACCCAGCCGACCTTGATCCACGGCAGCTTCTTCGACATCGCCCAGAAATCCGCGGCTTTCTGGTGATCGTTGGCCGCGATCGACCACTTCGAGAGTTCACGCCGCTGCGCCGATGTCCCGCGAAGGACGAGACCGGTCGGGCTCGCCGGCTCGGCCGCCGGGGTCGCGGCGCCTCCGGAGGTCGCGGCCGAAGCGGTCGCCCCTGACGAGGCGGCGGGCGCAGACGGCTTCTCGCCGTCGTCGTCGTCGTCATCGTCGTCGGTGTCGGCCGCTGGCTTTCCGCTCGACGCGGCAGGCGCGGGTGCCGCGAGCGTCGACTCCTCGCGCTGCAGCACCACCTCGACGAGCGGCGTCTGGTTGCACACCGCGAGCGTCTCGAGGTGCGGCTTGTAGCCCTTGACGGCGATGCTGAGGCTGTGACTCCCAGGCGCCACCGTGAGGGTCGGCCCCGTCACGCGCGCGCCATCGAGCGAGAGGATGACGTCCTTGTCAGCGGCAGGCGCCGTCTTCTCGGGCCCCGTCACGAGCTCGGCGCGTACGGTGACCTTCGAGCGCAGCGACGGCTCGAGCGAGGCGATGCGAGCACGCGACTCTTCGACCTTCGCGGGATCGACCCCCCGCTCGGCGAGCGCGGCGATTGCCTGGTACGTCTGGAACGCACCGCACGGGTCGCCCATCGCCTCCTGAACCTTTCCCTTGCGGAGGCGCGCGTCGGCGAGCTTGGCGAGCGCGTCGGCCTCCTGCACATCGAAGCGCGACCAGCCGAGGACGGCGTACGCGTTCTGACAAGTGGGGTTCACGGCCTTGATCTCCGCAGCGGGCGCGAGGCGCGACACGGCGAGCGAGGCGACGAGGGTGACGAGCGTCGCGGACGAGCGCTTCATGGCGGCGTCAGCCTAGCCGATCGAGGGCCCCAGAAGAAGGCCTGCGCGGGCAGAGCACCAACCCCTCATGTATGGTTCGTCCCATGGTGCTCGAGCGGTTCAGGTTGGATGGGAAGCTCGCGGTGGTGACGGGCGCCTCGAGCGGCATCGGTCGCGCCTCGGCGCTGGCCCTCGCCGAGTCGGGAGCGCGCGTCGTCCTCGCGGCGCGTGGCCAGGAGCGACTCGAGGCGGTCGCGCGCGAGGTGCGGGCCCTCGGTGCCGAGGCCCACGCGGTGCCGACGGACGTGACCGACGGCGCGGCGCTCGACGCCCTCGCGCGTGGCGCCCTCGAGCTTGGCGGGGTCGACGTGCTCGTCAACGTGGCCGGAGGCACGCCGCCGACCATCGCCCTCGCGACGAGCGACGCCGATCTCGCAGCCGCTTTCCAGTTCAACGTCACCTCCGCCTTTCACCTGTGCCGTGCGCTCGCGCCGAGCCTCGCCGAACGCAGCGGCGCGATCGTCAACATCTCGAGCGCGATGTCCCACCGCGTGGACTCGGGATTCGTCGCCTACGGCGCAGCGAAGGCGGCGCTCGACCACGTGACGCGCCTCCTGGCCCACGAGTGGGCGCCGAAGATCCGCGTCAACGCGGTCGCCGCCGGCGCGACGCGCACCGAAGCGCTGGCGTTCGTCACGGCGATCCCCGAGCTCGAAGGCGGCATGATCGCGCGCACGCCGCTCGCGCGCCTCGGCGAAGCGGAGGACATCGCGGCCGCGGTGCTCTACCTCGCGTCACCGGCGAGCGCCTACGTGACGGGCCAGGTGCTCGCGGTCGATGGCGGCGCGCCGACCTCGGTGTGGCCGATGCCAATCCCGAGCGGCCTTTGAGAGAGCCTCACTGCTCGAAACAGTAGA
>Ga0194129_10000693_pt1 | contig 62227 bp, 71 predicted proteins | sample TA2KigCa35mmetaG_FD_150862 | JGI IMG/M metagenome (GOLD analysis project Ga0194129, IMG submission 150862) | Freshwater microbial communities from Lake Tanganyika, Tanzania - TA2015038 Kigoma Deep Cast 35m | ecosystem: Environmental > Aquatic > Freshwater > Lake | place: Tanzania: Lake... | reverse complement strand
GCGCGAGCCGGGCTTCTTCCGAAGGCAGCGCGAGCCGGGCTTCTTCCGAAGGCAGCGCGAGCCGGGCTTCTTCCGAAGGCAGCGCGAGCCGGGCTTCTTCCGAAGGCAGCGCGAGCCGGGCTTCTTCAGAAGGCATCGCGAGCCGGTCATCCGCCGAGAGCAGCGCGAGTCAAGTCTCTACGAGGGCTAGCCGCGCGTCTTCCGAAGCTGGACCGTCGTCATCGGTCGAAGTCCGTCCTCGGAGCTCGGAGGCGCGACGCACTGCTCCGACTGCTGCCTCGTCGCGACCGACTCTGTCCGAAACGGCTCCTAACGCGCGGAGGCACTCTCATGCCAGCGTCGTGCCCCTCATCCCCTCGGCCCTGCCGCCGCGAGCAGACAGCAGCCTCGCAGAAGCTGCGAGGGCGCAAGGAATACCGCGGAGCCTCTTGCCTGTTTAAAGCAGAGCGGGCGGCGTCAGAGTCCCGCGCAGAGACGGTCGAGGCGGTGAAGCAGCGCTTTCAGTTTCTTCACCCTCGCGGGCGAAGAGGCCTTGCCGAGCAGCCCGGCGGCTCGAGAGCGAGCGGCAGCGCAGCCCTCCTTGACCGGCCGGCAGGTCCGCGAGTTCTTGACGCACACCGGATACTTGGGCGGACGGCTGTGAGGCTCTCCGAAGCAGCTCGACCCGCAGACGCGCAGGTCTCGGTAGCGCTCTCCTGCGAGCAGAGGAGCTTCTTCGTGCCAGCGGCGCGACGGACTGCGACTGCGTCTCTTGTCGGCGGACTTGCGCATGCGGCCTTCTTTCTTAGGCGTCAAGAAGAAAAGACCCGATGCTCAGGACCGAAAGCGTGGTGGCTCTGAAAGCGTACACCACTCTGCCGGCTCCCGTGCAAGGCGTCCTCGAGCGTCGCGCGAACCGCTACCAGCTCGGGGCGGTCATCACGAACGACCGCACCTTCGACCGGGTGCTGGCCAAGACGGAAGGCGAGACGCTGTGCTTGCGCAGGCTGCGCATTGTCCGCTCTCTCGCAGAGCAGCCTGCGAGGGTGGAAGGGACCTTCGTGGTGCGGGGCAAGGCGGTGCGCCTGGACAAGGACATTTTCGCGGTGGGCTCGGTGGTCGTCGGCGACGTCCCCGAGGGCTTCCGGAGCGCCTCAGGCCTCTACCTGCTGCGGCTGGCGGACGACGATTTCATGCGGTGCAGCTCTCCGCAGCAGGTGCCCTACGGCGTCAACACCCTCGCCGGCGACCTCGTGCCGGGCTGGGACTACGTGTCGAGCCTCTTCGATCGTCGCGTGGCGCGCGCTGTGGTGGCGTGCCCCAACGGCCTCTTCGTGCTCAGAACGCTCGGCGCGCCCAGCCTTCCGGCCGAGAGGGCAGCGGCGGTGCTCAGGAACCTCCGGGACGTCGAGTTCATAGCGCAGGCTTCGACGCGTCCTCGCACGCTGCAGCGCCTCACGGAAAACTGCATCCTCGCCGCGCCGGAGAACTTCGACGTCACCGCCATCCAGCAGAGCCTGCGCGCGCCGCCTTATCCGGCCGCCGGCGACCTCGCCGCCGTGGGTGGCTTTTTGCCCAGCAAGTCCTTGCTCGAGCTCGGGGGTCCGCGGCCCGACTACGACGCTCTGCGCGCCTCCCTTCCTGCGGAGATCACGCTCTTCCGGCAGCCCCTGTCGAACTGGTGGCACGCGGCGGAGAGCTACGAGCTCGCCCTGGAGCTGCGCCTCGTACCCGGCCAAGAGGTGCCGCGCACCACTGAGCTGCTCATGAAGGTTGGCAGGAACAAGGAAGGCGAGGTGCGCGTCAAAGCCATCCACGTACCCTTCCGCGAGCTGCGCCCGGGCGAGACGGACGCCATGCTCCGCGGCGTGCTCGTGGACAACCTTCGTCAGGCCGTCGAGAGCGCGCTGGGCGCCGATGCTGTCGTCACGCAGAGCAACCTCAACGCGGCCTCGAACAGCATCGGCACGACGCTGCAAAAGCAGCTGCCCTTGGCCGAGGTCTTTGCCGCTCGGAGGAGCGACGGGCCGGTGCCCGTCGACGTCAGCCTCTCGCTCTCGCAAAAGGTGAGCGACGGCGAGCCGGCGACGCTTCCCTCCGGCGAGCGCGTGCTGGTGCCTTCCTACAGCACTGAGAGCGACTCTCCGAGGCTGGCGGCCTACCTCGGCGCCTTCTCTGCTCTGGGCCTCCAGGGCAGCTTCCAGAGCTGGCGCTCTGCTCGCAAGGGCGGCGTCGTGATTCCGTGAGTGCGACTGCGCCAGCAGAGCTCTCTCGGTCGCACCTACGCTGTGTCCTCCGGCGAGATGAAATCCTTCCCGAGCCTGCTCTTCTTGTCTTTGACCTTGCTCGGAGCTTTCCACCTGCGTTTCCTCCCCTCCTCTTCCTCGAGCAGATACGCGTAGAACGAGGCTTCTTCCTCGTAGGGAGGCGTGCCGACGTCGAGAGCCCAGAAGCAGCTGTTGCACAGGTTCCTCACGGAGTCGCCCGCAGCCCCCCAGGGAAGCGTCGATGAGCTCTGCGCTTCCACGCACGAGCACGTGCCGTAGACGCGACACGAGCAGTCTATCTTCGCGCTACACTCTTCGCAGAAAAGCTTGAAGCTCTGACAGATGGCGACGCTGTAGGTCCGAGAGGCTGAGTCTCCGGGCTCGTTCGAGTGGAGGTGCAGTTGCTCTTCGCAGACGCCCAGTCGTTGCGCGATCTTGAGCCTGTCTCCGCAGAGAGGGCGCGAGCCTTGGCGCTCCAAGAGGAGAGCGCCGCCCAGAGCATGATACTGAATCACGTCGGCAGAAGAAGCGGTCATGGCGCCGCCTGTGTCCGCGCGAGTAGAGAGAAGGCTGCACAGAGATCCCGTAGGAACGCCTGAGATTCGCGAGTAAAGCACGCTGGCTCCGGAGCCATCGCCCCGTGACCTCCGACACGGAAGCCTCACATGTGCGAACGAATGCGACAACTGGGCGCCCTCTCGCGGGACTGACGCGCGTCCTCTGGCGACTCCTCGGGGAAGTTCCGCAGGTGTGCACGAGGACGACTCGCTGGCCCTTCATCGGGAGCGTCCAGAGCTGCGGAGACCGAACGAACTTTTTGCTTTTGCTGCAGCAGCTCGTCGAGTTGCCCGGAGCACGCCGACTGGACCGACGCCGCTCCTCGCAGCTCACGAACCTTTAAGTGGCTCCACGGGCACGTCCCGCGAGCGGGCTCTACACTTCCTGCGAAGCTTCGAGGGCCGATCGCAGCGGAGCTCCGAGCTTGAGAGCTTGCGTCGCCGTGACCTCTTCTTCTGGCGACGGATACATGAGCCGGAAGTCTATGCTGCGCATGAAGAGCATCTGCAGCCCCATGAGCTCTCGCACCGTCACTCCGACCGCTTTGGCGTAGGCCCGCTCTGGGAACGCGACGTCGCTGTCGAACTTCTGCGCGAGGACCGCCGACGTGCCGAGGAGGCGGTGCATCGACGAGAAGGACACCGTCGGTCCGGAGGCCTTGAGGTAGCGATCGATGTAATGCACCGCGAGCCACACCTGCGCGTCCGTCATGAAGAGGGCTCTCTTGAGACGGTCCAAGTAATCTCGCAAGCTGATCTCGGGGACGACCGTGCTGTCGAAGGCAGTCGCGGCCATTTCCGTGTTGCAGGACCGCGAGAGCAGCTCCTCCACGGAGCGGCTGGACAGGACGAGCATGGACCTTCTCCGACGACTGCAGCACCTACTGCACAGCCCTCCCATGAGACGAGGCGCTCGAGCTGGCGACGTTTACGAATTGAAGCGCCTGCTCGGCCGTGGCGCTCGGGACGACGGGGGGCGCCGCCCCTCCTTCTAGGGCCTCTCGCCAGCGCCCGGCGCAGAGGCACCAGCGGTCGCCCGCTCGCAGACCGGAGAGGTCGTTGCCGCGACTCCTCGTGAAGCTCAAGAAGGTGTCGGTGAGGGTGGCGCACACGAGGTGCGCGGCGCCGTCGGCCGGGTGGCTGCGGCAGTAGCCGTCCCGCGCGAAGCCGGTCAGGGGCGCCAGCGAGCAGGGCTCCAGCGCGGTTCCCAGCAGGTTCTTCTCCGGCATCCGTTTTATCTGTGGCGAAGGCGCAACGGCAGTCCTACGGCTACGCTGCCCGCTTCAGAAACGAGTCCACCAGGCAGACCTGCAGCACGTTCATGGCGAAGGGTACGGCGACCATGACCACGACCAGCTTCGCTTCGGCGCTGGGGATGGCCCCGAGAACTGCGTCGGCCGCCTCCAGGAAGAAACCGCGGGCCGCCAGAAACAGGAGCAAGATCAGGGCCTTCATCTGCGTCACGACGAAGAGCCACAGCGCCAGCTGCTTCGCGTAGCTCGCCGCCTGGAAGCGAGCGTCTTCTCCGTAGCCCACTGGCTCGTAGTAATTGCCACTTTGGAGCGCGGCCGACAGCTGCAGGGTTCCGAACCTTGCGATGAAGTCGCTCCAGGCGCGCAGGAGCAGGCACTCGAGCGCCACGCCCAGAGTGCAGTCCACCACGACGTTGACGAAGTACCAGTCGCACGCGTCTCCGCTGCGCACGTGCCGCTCGAGTCCCCAGGAGCAGAGCATGTTGAGCGCGTGCAGCCAGCCGGCGCCGACGATCTGCTTCGACGAGTCGGCGAGGAAGACCGGCCAGCTGCGCGGAGGCACATCGAAGGTCTTCTTCCAGAGCAGCGCCACGCAGACGCCGAGGAAGAGTAGACCCTGCAGAGCGGCGCCCAAGAGTCCGGGGAGCAACGTGCAGTGCGTCATGGAGCGATCGACGAGCGCGGGGCGGCCAGCGAGAGAGGGCACTAAGACAAACGTCTGGCGGACAGAGCCCAAGGAATGAAGAAAGAGCGGATCAGGAGCTCGCGGCACGACTCCAATTTCTTCGATGCGATCTCGACGCACCCACTAGCACTTCGCGCGCGTTTTTCTCCTCAAAATTCGTTCTGACCGGTCTTCACGCGAAGGGGCGGAACGCCGCGAAGCTGAGCGCGACCTGCCTCGCGCACGAGGCGTTGAACTCGTCCACGTCCCTCTTCCACGCTCGCATGGCGAGGTCGTAAGCCTGCTCCGTCTCGAAGGCGCGGTGCAGCGCCGCCAGCCTGTCGGCGCGCAAAGCCTCCAGTTCGTGCTGCAGCTCCTCGATGCGTCTCTCGTGCTCCTTCACGAGTGCGCGCAGCCTCTGCTCTTGCGCGGTCGCCTCCAGCTGCTGCAATTCCGGAATCATTCGCCGCTCCAAGTCGTCTAACTGCGCTTCGACGCGCTCCTCCACGCGCGCTCCGACGACGCTCTCGTGCACGTCCAAACCGGCGAGCTCGTCCAAAGCTTGCGCGACGCCCGCGGCTATTTCCTCGCTGAGGTGCCGCTTGCATGCGCCCGACAGACCTCCCTCGTCGCCGCTTGCGGCGTCGACTGCGGCGTCGACCCACGCTCTTTTGCGCGAGACGGGGGGCGCGGAGCAGCGCCGCGCCTTCTTGAAGACCTGGAGCACTTCTTCCACCAGTCCGGGATCGCGTCTGCGAGAAGCGGAAGAGACGGTGAGCGCCATGAACTACGAATCTGAATATCCGGCGGGAATCGCCCCCCTCAAGAGCGTCTCAAAAAGACGGCTTTTGATTAAAAAACTCACAGACATCTCGATGGCCTCATGAGAGGCTGCGAGGATACGCGTTGCGCATGTCAGACGCGCATTGTTCCAAGATATGTACAAACGTGCCTGCGACTGGGCAAAGCAAACTCATCAAGTCACCGTTTCTGAAATTCGATCACGTCTCGGGACACGCTAGGAATGAGGAGACTGCCTCCTGCGTCTTGGAGAGGCTCGCTGTCTTGCTTGTTGTACCTTACCTTTGAGAAAAGACCTACTTTTTCCAGGACCATCACGGATGAAATCTTCGATGTCCTTGATGTTTTTTTCAATGGTTTCTACCGCCGTTGACGCATTCAGCAACTTTTCATTTAAGGCGTTTTTTTTGTCTGTCGCCTTCAATTTCTTCTTCTTCAGTGCTTCTACTGCCTTTCCAGCAACTTGGTGTTGCTTAAGTTTTCTTCTATCCTCTTTGGTCAGCATGTGGCTGTCCCTGCGACGAGACGATGACCTGCTTCGAGGTTTACGTGCGGATGCCTTGGCTCGAGATGCACCGCGTGTCGACGGCATGGTCGGTGTTTTATACTAGCCGAAAAAAGAAAAGTCCGCCGTCCTAGGCAGCGTCGCCGTTTTGACAAACACACCCTACGCATCGGAGCGAGGAGGAGTTTTCGGCACGAAATCACCATTTGGAAACCCATCAGGTGTCCGAGGTGCAGCGTTGGTTCTCGAAGGAGTCTTAGGAGACATGCCAAGTTGCGCTAGCCTTTTCCTCGGGCTACGGGTTTTTTTAATGATTTCAGTGACCTTCGGGCGGTGTGGCCTGTTAGGATTACTAGTAACCTTGCCTTTGCGAAAGGATTGTCGACTCGTGCCTTCAACCATGGTCACGAAGTCTTTCAATTTTTCTGCGTCTTTTTTGATGCGCTCGATCTGACCTTCGACTTTCTTGAGGTGTTTCTCTGCAGCCTGACGCTGCCGAAGGTAGATATTGCCTTCCTTCTTGCGCCTCTTTGCTGACTCAGTCACTGACCTTTTGACTCGAGGTGCACGGCGCGTCGATGACGTGGCTCTTTTGGCTCGAGATGCACCACGTGTCGATGGCATGGTGCGTATTTTTATACTAGCCGAGAAAAAAAAAAGCTTCGTCCTAAGTGCTCGACGGCGCTCCGCTGTCGCGCCTCAAGAGGCACCACGCCGGGTGCAGAGCCGTCGTGCGGTAGTAGCGAGTCCTCACGCTGTCTCCGTCGTTGCAGTACTCTTCCTCGCTCGAGACGTCTTGTCTCGCCTCGGCCTCAGGCGCCCCCAGTGGCACCTTCGCCCGTGCCGCGATCACGGCGCGCGGCAGCAGCTCCTCGCAGCACAGCTTCCAGACTCGCCGCTCCTCCTCCGAGGCCAGGCGACGGGGCGCGTTGCTGAGCGTCGCGGCCTGTCTCGAGCGATCCTTGGGCAGGGCCAGCTCCGTCTCGCAAGCCCAGAGCGAGAGCGCTCTGGCCATGCCTCCTGGCGCCTCTTCCTGTCCGAAGACGCGCGCGGCCACTTCGGCGTCGTCCAGACCTGCGAGGGCGCGCCGAGCTCCGTCGAAGCCCTCGTGCAGTGCGGGCGTCCCGTCGGCGTGAAAGGCCAGGACGCCTACGGGTTGCCACGGCGCGGCACGAAAGGACTCTCTGCTCTGATGGTAGGCGAACAGCAGCAGCAGGCAGCAGCAGTTCGGGCGCCAGGCGGCCGACCACAGGCGCGCGACGTCCGCGGTCGGCTCCTCGCCGGCCGCCACCGCGAAGCCTTCGAAGAGGAGGCGCTCGACTTCTGGGCGATCGTCCAAGGTCACTTCCAGGCAGCCGTAGAAGTCCAGGATCCTTACGAGATCCTCGACGGAGGCCGAGGGAAAGGAGCGCGATCCGGCCGCGTAGGCAGTGGCCAGCTCCTCGGAGGCCAGAGAGTGTTCAGGCGTCGCGCCCCCCGAAGCAAGGCGAAAGCGATCGCGAGCTTCGAAGTAGGGCAGCGCGGGGTGAGACTCGGCGCGCAGCAAGTCCACGCGCAGGACCACCTTCCTTCCCCGCAGCACGACCTGGCCCTCGTGCTCCACGTCCGCCCGGAACAGCAGGGCGTCGCCGGCTACGCAGCTGGCGTCGCTCTCGACGACGCGCCCGTCCGTCCAGAGGGCGGTGCGTCCGCCCTCGCAGCCGCCCTGAAGGCAGAGCAGGGCCGAATACTGCTGCACGCCAGCCGCGCTCGTGGGAGCGAAGTCGCGATGCCGAAGGAAGAAGTCGCCCGCGTCGTAGCTGAGCACGTCGTAGTGGCCTCGCAGCAGGCGCCAGCGCGCTCCGGAGCCTCCGAGACGCGGCAGGAGGAGCGCCTCGACGGCGTCGAAGACGCCGTCCTGGCGCCCCGTCATCGCCAGACTTCGACGCTTGGCCTCGTCCACGTGCTCCCCCTTGGAGGCGGTGTATATCTTGGCCTTGGCGGGCGGTCGCCCCGGAGCGTCGCCGTCGTCATCTGCTTCTGACTGCGCGAAGAGGACCTCGAGCAGGCCGTCCAGTTCCTCCCGACTGGCGACGCGCCTCAGCTCGACGTAGGGGGGTCCTGCCATGCGCGCCAGCCCAGGACAGCGCCGGCCACGAGTAGCGCGCCGAGCAGCGCCAGCAGCGCCCAGAGGATCTTGGAAGAACCTAAGCTCCTCTTGAAAGGCTTCTCGGAAAGGAGCGACCGGGGAATCACGAGGGGGTCTGCGGGACCGAGAGCTCGCGGCGGCAGCGCGGGGTCGGACGCGATGCGCACCTCCGCGAACGACAAGACGCCCTCCAGTGCGGCCGCTCCGGCGCCGTACATGCTCAGGTTGAAGAGACCCGAGATGCGCCTCCTTCCGCCGGAGGCCTCCGAGCCGTCGACCTCGATGGCGTAGCCGAGGTCGGGCCACGACGAGCACAGGACCCAGAACGCGCGATCGCGGTCCGTGGCCTTGCCGGTCTCCGGGAAGCGGTCCCAGTAGCCCACGACGAGGACCGCGTGCGAGCCCGTCGGAGCCTCGCTGCCGGGCTGGTAGAAGGCGCCTTGCGTGGGCACCGAGGCGCGGCTGCTCGGGCTCAGGCGCCGGAAGGCTTCGACGTGCACCTTCAGGGACGCAGCCAGCGGACCCGTGCGCAGCAGCTCGCGCTTGATCGCGGCCGCGCGGCGCTCGAAGCTCCACGAGGCGTCGATCACTCGGAAGGGCCTGACGGGATAGTACCGCGGAGCCAGCGGCTGCGCGCAGGGCATGCACGGCACGGTGAAGAAGGAGGCCAGCTTGGCCGTCGCGCTGGCCCGGGCCGTCTCCACGTAGTCCGCGAGGCTGGGCTCGCAAGGGCGGCAGGCCTCGTTCACGGAGGTGTCCAAGCAGTAGTAGTTGAGGCTGATGCGGCTCACTGGGTCTGTGGGTGCCGTGACCTCGACGTAGGGGAACTGGCGAAACGTGACGAGCCCCAGCTCGGACAGACGCAGCAGGGCCGAGCAGAGGTGCGACCCGCGGCAGCCGCACACGAGGTCCGGAGCGCTGGCACAGGAGAGCAGAAATTCCACCGACATGTGGTGGTTGTCGAAGAGGAGGCCGAGGCGGCGGTAGCTCAGGAGCACCGCGGCCTGCACGGCGCCCGTCAGCGCGAAGGCCCAGCCGCTGCGGCAGGTCCGCTCCTGCGGCCTGCGCTCCGCCAGCACCTCGTAGACGTATTCGAAAAAGGCGCCTGGCGCGGCGGCGGCGCTGCCCGCCGACGGCTCTGCCTCGAGCGGCAGCGCGTCTGCGTCGAAGACCGAGTCGACCCAGGCCTCTCCGCTCAGGAAGGGCTCGCAGCTCATTTTTCTTAAAAAGGCACGTCGGGGCAGCCATGTGTTCCCACTTCCTCTCCAGCTCCGACAGCAGCGTCGCCCGCGCCCTCGTCTCGGAGGACAAGACTTACCGCTACAACACCGTGTTCACGCCGGGCAAGCTCCCACCGTGCCCCTTCGCGGCGGACCAGCTGACGCCGCAGGAGGCCGGCGTCTTCCTGGACTACCTCTTCGACGGCCTGCTGAGGAGATCGCGCGCGCAGGGCTCCTGCGGTTCCTGCTGGGCCTACTCCGTCACGGGCTGCGTGGGCTACGCCGCTCGCCGGGCCTACCGAGATCTGGGGTGCTTCTTCAACGCGCAGTACATGTCGCACCAGTACCTGCTCACGTGCATGCAGGTGGAGGGCGTCGCTTGCGGCTGCTGGGGAGGCAACTTGCCCGAGGCCTTCCGCGCTCTCGAAGAGCGCGGGGCGGTCACCTTCCTGCAGTTTCCCTACGAGAACGACGAGAGCGTGTCCACGAGCGAGGGTCAGGTGCACTACGTGTGCAAGGCCAACGCGGACGCCGGAGGCTACCTCGGGACCTGCGGCCCCTGCGCGGCGGGAGAGGCGTCCTTCGAAGTCGTGGTGCGCGCCAGCGAACTGGGCGCGAAGGCGCCCGAAGGCTTCCTCGAGCTCGTGACCTGCATGCCCTGCGAATCCGTGGGCGGGCCTTTCTACCACCCCGCGGGCAGCTGCTCCGTCTTCGACCCTCGGCGGAGCTTGCAGGAGAACGTCGACGCGACGAAGAGCGCGCTGCGCCGCTTCGGCCCCCTCAGCACGGCTCTCCGCATCAACCAGCAGGACTTCGCCGCGGCGAACCGACCCGAGGTCCTGCGGCGCCTTCGCGACGCGCCCGTGTATCGCCCGGTCCGCACGCCGGCGGCCGGGGGGCTGCACGCAGTGCTGATCGTCGGCTACTGGGATCCCTGGGCGCAGAGCGGCCTGGCGGAGGACCGCGCGCGCGCCGTCTTCGTGTGCCGGAACTCTTGGGGGCCGGAGTGGGGATTCAAGGTGCGGAGCGTGGAGGTGGTGGAGAAAGACCACAGGGAGCTGCGCTTGTCTCCCGTGACGCTCGGCGGCTTCTTCTGCGTCGCCATGTACGACGCCGTCGAGGCCACGGGCGTGCTCGAACACGCCGTCGCCGTGCCCCGCCTGCGCATCCGCCCCACGACGACGGAGCCTCCCCGGGAGCTCTCCTCCGACGATCCGTTTTTGTTCAAGTTCCCGCCCGGGATGCAGCGGGACCTCAAGCACTTCTCCAGAGGGGCGGAGGATTCTCTCGAAGCTCGGTGGAGTACCGCGACGCTGGCCAGGGACGGCGCGTCTCCGTCCGCAGGGGCCGAGAGCGCCCTTCCTTGGCTCGCAGCCTTGGCGGCCGCCCTCTTCTTGCTCATGCTGCTCGTGGCCGGATGGTGAAAAGGACGGGGGAAGCTGGCTCGCCACGCGTTCATTCTCCTTCGCGCCAGAGCAACGCGGTTAGAAAGAACATGCGGCTCTGAGCAGAGAGCTTCAACGCATCCTCTCACCTCCTTAGCAAGCGTGTGCGGCTGCGGTATCAGCGTCATCGCACTTCCGCGGGCTCCACCGCAGCCTCTTCGTTTTTTTTTGCTCACCCCGATGAAGTCGAGATGCCGTGCTCGCAGTTGAGTTCCTTCTTCGGCAATCGGGACTCCCCCGCCCGCTCCTGACAACTGGCACTCGTCCGTCCTTCTTCTACCGCACCGAACCCTCGTTCTCGAGCGCTGCGGTACCTCTTAGCTCTGCAGGATACGCTCGTACACTGCGAAGATCTTGTCGGCCGCTTCGGGATCTCCTCGCGCGACCCACTGGGCCAGCTTGCACGGCTCGACGGCCGTCAGCGTCGCTCGAAACAGGCGGTCGTCCACGGCGTGATCGGTGTGTTTCTTGACGAGGGCGAGAGCCGCCTTGACCGTCTCCGCGGCGCCTCCGCACCGCGCCCGATCCGATCCTGCAGCCTTCTTCCGGTCAGCGAGCTGTGTTTTTTTCTGCGCGACTCTCAAGGTCCACTCCAGCCACAGGGCCACGTCCGACGTGGTGCGCACTCGCGCCCGTTCCTCGGGCTCGCAGCGCTCGTTCTCCTCCCAGGCGTCTCTCAGGTCGCAGGGGAGACAGTCCGGCTGCTCTCGCTTCCACTTGCGCAGGGCCTGCTCAGCGCAGATCGACTGGTAGAAGGTTTCGCCGCCGAGCACCGACAACTTGCGGGCCTGGACGGCGGTGCGGAACGCCTCTTCCGCAGTCTTGCGGCGCCTGCCGTCCAATGCCTCGCGCAGGCTCTCGAGCAGCCCGTGGCCGAACGCGGCGAGCGAGGCCAGCAGCGCGGCTGCGTCCGACGCAGGTCCGGTGCCTCCCTGTTCCAACTCCCCCAGTGCGTCCGCGAAGGACCCAGATTCGCGGAGCTGCGTCCAGGCGTGCTCCAGTTCTTCGAGCTGCTCCCGTGCAGCGCCCGCCAGAAGTTTCGCGCCGAAGCCAGCCCAGGCGACGGACACCGTTCCCGGCTGCTGTCGAACGTAGAGGAAGGTGGCAGCTCTCCTCGCTCGCTTCAGCTCTCGTTCGTCGCCGACCGCCTCGAGGAACCGGCGTCGCTTGTTCTCCTGGCTTCTGTCTGAGCCCGGCAGCACCGAGATTTGCCGGAGTCTCGGCGCTAGGAGCCCGCGAGGGGCGACGGCCACGTCGAAGAGGCGCGGAGGAAAGTAACGATCGTGGTGCCCACTCTCGGTTTCCGCGGACAGATAGGCCACTTTGAGGGCGCCGCACTCGAAGGGCCGCGAAGCGCCGTCGCGGAGCGCTTCTTCGAAGGCCGTCGCGGCGGCGCGTTTCGTCACCGCCCTCCCGAAAACGCCGGAGTCCTCGAGGTGGAAGAGGCACATCTCCAGCTTGCGCCAGTCCGCGTGCAAGAGCAGAGCGTAGGCTACCGAACCGTCTCCCCGCTGCCTCGCCAGTAGATAGACGACCTCCCGGCGAGAGCCCTGCGCGCCTTCCAGGTCCGCGACGAGGCGCTCAGAGACGGAGTGGAGCTCGCGTCCCTCGAGAGGGTCTCCCCGCTCGTCGAAGGGCGTGACGAGGGCACTCGCGATGACGTGCGGCTTGGGCGTCGGGAGTATCCGCAGGCTCGCGTAGGCGGGTCGTCGACCGCCTCGCAGCAGGCACGAAATCCACGCCAGAGACGGCGCTCGCTCGCCGCTGCAGGAGAGGTCCCCGTCCCGGGCGAGCAGGTCGTGGAAGATGTCGAGCAGCTGCCTCTTCACCTCAGCCGCATTTTGCCCTTTCGGCTGGTAGACAGCGCGAAAGACCGGCGGCAAGCGCTTGCCCTCCGCTGACCGAGCGAAGGCTTCGACGGGCGTTTGCAAGAAGTAAATCGTCACGAAGAGAGCCGCCGCTGCGGCGGTGCCGCAGCGCCGAGACTGCAGCGCGTCGCTGTCGCGCCGGGCGGAGTCCACGAAGGCAGTCGCTTCCCGGCTGGCCGGGTTCCCGCAAGTCTCCTCGCTGCGGACGGCGAGCGTTCCAGCGAGGTGGCCGCTCGCTCGCCGCAGCGCCTCCGAGAAAAACATGGCGTGTCTTTATTTCTTGGACCACGAGCGCCGCGCTGGCTGGGTCGTTTCGGAACGCAAGGGCGGCTGACCTAACGTTGCACCTGCTCGTACCACGTTGCATAGTACGTCGCCTCAGACGGAAAGCGCCACGCTTGCTTGGGGAAATCCTGCAGAGGGAGCCACAGGACGCGTCGAACCTCACGCGGGTCCGGTCTGTTCTTGGGCTCCAGGGATGTTGCAGCGCAGCGGTACACGTGCACCCTGTTGCGCACCAGGCCCAGAAGATCGGTAGCAGTCACTTCGAGGCCTGTCTCCTCTAGCGTCTCACGCACAGCACAGGCGCGGGGCGCCTCGTTGCGCTCGTGCTGTCCACCTGGAAGGGCCGTTTTTCCGGTCGTCTGCTCCACGACCAGGAGCTTCTCTTCGTGGACCAGGAAGCAGCTGCCGTGACCGACCAAGTCGTCGCCTTTGCAAGCAGCGAGAAAAAGCAGCACAAGGCTGAAAAGTCTCGCCAGCATCCTTTCCATCACGGGCGAAGGACCCGGTCGTCCGTGAGACGCTCCAGATCTTCCGGGCGCAGCGCGCGCTCGCTCGCTTTCTTGGCGTCCTCCGCGATTTCCGCTCTCGTGCGCAGGACCTGAGGCACGTCCCTGAGCCCGAAGGCCACGTGCCGCGGCGCGACCGGCAGACCCAGTCGCTCGCGCACGCCGAGCACGTCGTAAGTGCCGTCCGCCGCCATCGTCTGGCCCCAGGGGGGCATGCGCGGCGCCGGATCCGGCGCCCTCGCCTTGGCCAGCGCGCGCAGGTCCTCGGACCGCAGGCGCTCCGCCCGGAGGCTGCGCAGCAGTTCCACTTGCTGCTCTCGCAGGAGCAGCGTGTCTCCTCCGTCAGCCTGCAGCTGGCGCCAAGCACGGCGCAGGCCGTCTGAAGGCCGCCGCAAGGCGTCGGCCGTGGCCAGAAGTCTCGGGCCGTGGAGGAGGAGCTCGCGAGAATCCTCCGCCGTCAGCAGAGCTGCCACGCCCCAGCGCGTGTCGAGTCCGAAGCTCTTGGCCGCAGTCAGCAGCTGCTGCCACGCCTGCGCGTCGTCTCTAGGGGCCGGTGCTTCTTCTGCGGCGGAGCTGGCGCCGGGGGGAAGCGCGAAGGCGTCCAGGCGAACGTGCGCGGGCGCTGGAGCGCGCCGTCTCTTCGGAGCCATGGCCGGCGCTCTCGGAGCAATTCTCGCCTAAAGAGAAATCATGAGCCACCTCTATTCCTTTCTGGACGACCGTGAGCTCTACGGCAGCGGCGCCGGAGGTGGCGCCCGCGGCGACGACGCGGCTCCTCTCGCTGGCCCTCAGGTCTCCGTCGCCATGACGCGGCAGCACAGGCCCGGAGCGGCGGCCGCGCCGCAGCCTGCGCTGCCTCCGGCGGGTCCCGACGTGGGCGCGCTGCTGGACGCCGTGTTCGGCGGGATGGCGCGCGTCGAGCGCCGCCTCGCGGCCGTCGAGGAGCGCATCGCGGCGTCCCTCGAACGCCTCGCTGCGCTGGAGGAGAAGCGCGCTGTCGTGAGCCGCGGCGACGGCTGGTGCTCCTGGGCTGCTACGCTCCTCCTGCTCGCTTTGCTCACCTACGGACTGCTGCGGGCAACGAGCCCAAGGGCGGCGCCGGCGCCCGCGATTCCCGTGCTCGTGTCCCAGCCTCCCGCCGCCCCCACCCCCGTTCTGTTTGCTCCTACGGCGCCTTCGACGTTCCTTCCGGCAGCCTACGCTTCGTTGGCGAGGACGTAGAGCTGCTCCAGCTCGGCGAAGCGGACCACCGAGAGACCCCTGCAAGGCGCCCGCTGCACGGCCCGGTGGAAGGCGGCCGGATGCGCGGTCTGGAGGTAGGTGCAGAGACGCGAGACGTCGTTGTTGCGCAGGCAGTAGTTGAAGCCCCAGAGCCACTTGTTGGCGAGGATCTGCGAGGGCGTTTTGCTGCGACTGCCCCCCATGGGATTCGCATCCACGTTCAAGCCCGTGATCAGGGCGACGGCGCAGGAAGGCGTCAGGTGCAGCCGGCGCGAACGCAGGGACCAGCTGGCCCTGACCGCGGGCAGGTGGTACCTCTGGACTTGCGCGAGGGTGTTCACGTAGAGGTCGCAGCGCGCAGCGGCCTGCGGCAAGCCCGAGGCGCGAATCAGGCGGCGCGAGGCGTTGAGCTCCTCGCGCTTGACTTCGTGCTGTCCGTCCGACGAGAAGTGCCACGTCATGGCGACGGCGATCTCTTCCTCGGCACGAAGGAGCTGCTCTCGCGCGCAGAAGACGTCGACGTCCCCGGGCCCCGGCCAGTCCACGTCCGGCGACGCGCATTCCAGGAGCGCGTGGCAGAGCATGCTGCCCGTGACCTGCAAGTCCGAGGTGAGGAAGGCCGAGCCGAGCCAAGGCACGAGGCTCAGGAGCCTGCTCTCCAGCTGCGCCTCCGTGGCGACGACCCTGGCCAGTTCGTCGCGCCCGCGCGCGCCCGGCAGCGTTCGCCGCCAGACGGCGCCTAGTCGGCTCTTGGGGCGGCTCACGGGCACGAAGACGTGCAGGTCCAGGGCGCCGCTGACGTACAGGATCTGCAGCGAGTGGACCGTCGCCAGCGGGACGCTGCAAAGGTGGCCTCGCGACTCGGCCACGTAGGCCGCACGCAGCGCTCGATAGACCAACCAGATGCCGACCTGGCGGCCGAAGGTGTCCAGCAGCGACCCCGCCGCGGCCAGCACGTCCAGCGCGCCTTCGGGTCCCGATCCCACGCGCCTCAGTATCGCCGACACCAGCCGACCGCGGAAGAAGTTCAGGTCGGCGACGCTGGCTCTCACCGCCGTCGGACTCTCCTGGAACAGCGCCCTCCAGACCTGCCCGGCCCTGTAGCACAGCTCCACGACGCTCCAGAGCTCCGCGGCAGCTCCTCCGCGGGCCTCGCAGCCGGGCGGGTCGGCGAGGCGCGAGGCCTTCGGCGTCGGCGCATAGCCGCCCGCGTCTTCGGCCGACGTCTGCCCGAGCAGAAAGAACTCGCCCGTGTCGGCCCGCGTCTCGAAGTCGGGCTCTCGCAGGCGCTCGGTGCCGCTCCAGTCGCCGAGCGTGGAGCAGACTGCCGCCCAGATGACGGGGCGCGGCGGGTACGCCAAGAGAAAGTCGGCGGCCTCGACCCAGGAGAGAAAGCCGGCCACGCCGCGGCCTGGTGCGAGGTAGGCTGCTACGTGCTTGCAGGCGGTCTCGTCCTCCAAGTAGACCTTGAAGCGGTCCGCCTCGAAGTCGCCGGTCTTGCGCAAGAAGAAGGAAGCCGCCACCGCCGCTCGACACGCGGAGACGCGAGCCCCGCGCAGGAAGACGTCCACGGCGACCTCTTCCAAAGCGGCGGCCGCCGTCGCGTGGCGTTCGACGGCGGCTCGTTCGGACGCAAGCGTCGTCACCTCCATGGCACCTACAAAAATGGAGTTGTCGCAAACGACCCTAGCTCAGACGACGCTGGCGGACCGCTTTCGAGCTGCGCTGGACGCATGCGATCAGGCTTACGTGCGCGGAGACGCCACGCCGGTGGCTCAGGGTTCGCCGCCGTCCCTGGTGCGCAGCAGCGTGGCGGCCGCCGCCTGCCCGCCTTCCTTCGTGCCTGCTGCGGGGTTGCCGCAGCCTCCGCCGACGGCAGCGGCGGGTTCACCCGGGCAGTCGGTCGCAGTCAAATCCTCGTCGTCGGTCTTGCACACCCTGGCCGTCGTGGCGGGCGTGATTCTGTTGGCGGTTGGGGCGTGGTTCATCAGACAGAAACTCGTGGTGCCCATGCTCTATGGCAAGGCTAACGACGCGCCGCCGCCGCCGTCTGCGGGCGCCGGGCATCCTCCTCAGCGACAGCCCCCGGCGCTGCGCCCCATCCTTCGAGGAGCTACGTCGTCCGCGTCTCAGTCCTCGCAGCTCGCCGCTTCCGCCGCACCCAAGCGGCGCGTGCGCTTGGTCGAACCTGCGCCCTCGAGGCCTGCGGTGCCTCCGCAGAAGCTCGCCGCGGCTCGGGCGGCGGCGGCCGTGCGCTTCGCTGACGTGCCCCCGCCGGCCGCTGCGGCGCTGCCAGCCGAGGCCGAGGCGGAAAGTTTTTTCGACGAGGAGGATCCCAACTTCACGGTGCTCTGAAGGAGAAGAGCGTGCGCTGCTTAGCAGCAGCCGCGGAGGCGACCGCCTCCTTGCGCGCCTTCTTGGCCTGGCGCGTCTCCGGCGGCGGGCACCCCGGGTCGTCGCGCGCGGGTGCGGCGAAGGCCTTGGGGGCTCCCGTGAGCTTCATCTGCACGGCGCCGGACTTGCAACGGTGGCCGTGCTCCCAGCGGAGGCCGAGGCGAGCCACGCAGTGCTGCCTCGTCTGGAGCCGGGCTCGCTCGCGCAGGCGGTCCGCGGTCGCCTTGAGCGCTTCCAGCGCTTCGGGGTCCACGGCGCGCAGCGGCACCTCGAGCAGGCGCATGAGAGGGCGCTCCACGGCTTCGAAGTAGTGGCTCCAGTCCGGCGGCAGGCCGTGCGCCTGCGCGTAGGCGACGTCCTCTGCCTTGTCGACGACGCGTTCCGTGAGGGAAGCGACGACGACGTACTCCACGCGGTCGCCGACGCGCGGCTCGCTGCCGGCTTCTCTGCGCCGCATGAGCTCCTTGACGACCCAGTGCACCTGGCTCGCCTCGTCCTTGTAGCCCGCTTTGAGCGACTTGCTCTGCTTGAGCGCGTCGAAAGGTCCGCCCGGCGGCACGGCCAGGACGTCGCGCAGGGCCTCGAGCACCACGTCCACCGCCGCCCGCGGGTCGCGCAGCTCCAGCAGCGCTCGCACCACCCGCTGCTGCGCGAGCTTGGTCAGCCCGCAGGCGTCCTTGCGCACCATCTCCAGGCCCTTGGTCAGCACCTTGGGCGGCTTCGTCACGTCCTCGTAGCAGAGGCCCGTGTAGCGCTTCTTCTTGTAGAGGCACAGCGGGTTGAGCATCTTCTCGAACTCCAGCTTGATGTGGCACTGCTCCCCGGGCGTGAGCTCTCGGATGGCCTGCGTGACCTCGCGCGCCAGCCGCTCCCCTAACTCGAAGAGCTCGGCCAGCGGGGCCCCGTGGTAGGCCGCCGGGATGCGCATGAAGGCGCTGTCCGTGTCGCCGTAGACGATGCGGTAGCCTTCACGCGCCGAGATGTTCCTGCAGGTGAAGTTGATGGCTTCGCGGCCCGCAGCGGTCGTGGCCTCCGCGCACTCCCGGCAGCTCAGGCGCCCGCGCAGCGCGCCGCAGGCGCCGTAGACGGAGTTGGCCGAGATCTTCAGCGCCAGCTGCTTGGAATTCAGCAGCGCCCTGCGGCGGGGGTCCTTCTCGGCCTCCATGGCCTTCTTCACGCGCTTGCGCTCGCTCAGGAGCTGCTCCAGGATGCGCGGCAGCAGCCCCTCGTGGACGGAGCCCCGCACGAAGCGGTGAGCCACCCCTTCGCGGATCGGTATCTCGTGCACTTCCACGGCGACCCGAGCGCCGGGCGCCACGAGGCTGTCCGGACTCAAGTTCATGGTGCGCATGAGGGACGGATACAGCGAGGCGAAGTCCAGGCAGAAGATGGGCTCGTGGTAGTAGCCCGGCTCGGGCTCCACGACGGTGGCGCCTTCGTACTGCTCCTCGGCGTCCTCCTCGGGCGCGTCGCGGCGGTCTTCGACGACGTAGTCGCTCTTGAGGGCCTCGAGCACCAACTGCGTGTAGACCTTGAGCTGCTGCCCTCGGAAGAGGATGTCCTCGGGCGACGTGCAGGTGACCTGCGCCATCTCCCAGATGCTCGGGAGCGCCTCCATCTTCTCCAAGAGGTCCAGCACCAGCTTGCAGTCCTGTCGGCAGTAGCTGGCCACGCGCCAGCGCCCCAGCGGGCCCTCGCGGAAGGCGGCGAAGATGGCCTTGGGAGGCAGGTCGTGCTTCTCCTCGCCCAGGAAGTGCTTCGAGACGGTGTTCAGCTTCAAGTTCTCCAGGTCGCTGAGATTCTCCCGCTTGAGGTAGAGCCACAGGTCCAGGTTCACGCGCCCCGGCATGCGGGGGTAGCAGAGCACGTTGTCTCCGAGGGCGTTGCTCGCGAGCTTCTCCACTTCCGGGCGCGCTTCTCCGGCGAGGCGCCGCTCCAGGCGGAAGCAGCGCCTGCGTTCGGCCTCGCTGAGCCCCCGCGGCGGCTGCTCGGCCCGAGGCGCCGCCTGCGGGTCGGCCCAGGGGAGGACGCCCCTGGGCCCGGCGTCGTAACCCAGGAGCTGCAGGGCGCCCGCGAGGTCGTCGACGGTCATGCCCCGCAGCTGGCGCACGCCGGCCAGCTCGTCCTTGAGCTCCCTCAACGGGAGCCAGAAGAGCTCGCGCAGCGCCTCCAGGGCGGCGGCGTCTTCCGCCCCCCCCTCGGCCGCCGGTGCGCCGATCCCTGCGTCGTCCGTGAGACACCCGAGCCTCTGCAAGAGTTCCTCAACGCTCTCGCGCCCGCCGCGATCCTTGCTGGGCAGGCCCTGCAGGCGCGCCCTGGCGTCCGCCAGCGACGCGCGCCGCCGACCGAGCGCCGCGGCGACGCGCAGGGCCACTTCGCCCCGGCAGGCTTCGAGGTACAGGAGCTCCACGCGATCCCGGAGGTAGCGCCAGTCGAAGGCGCAGCTGTTGTAGCCGACGACCACGTCGGCGTCCGAGGCCTGCACGGCCTCGGCGAAGGCCAGGAGCAGCTCGGCCTCCGTCGCGAAGGACCGCACCTCGTCGGGGTGCATGCCGCGGCGCTCCTCTCGAGCGCCGGTTGTGCCGTCGACTTCCCGCGCTTCTCCCAGGCAGAGCATGGTGCAGCGCTCGTCGGGCTGGCCAAGCGTGCGCTCGTAGAGTCCCGCCGTGATGACGCAGTCGTCGGCGTGGTGAGCGAGCGGGAAGGCGTCGGTCGCCGAGCAGCACTCCAGGTCGAAGCTCAGAACGCGCAGGGGAGCCATGCAGCTCAGCTCCGTGGCCTCGAGCTCCTCCCAGCGCACCTGAAGCACGGAAGCGCAGCCGAGGCCCTTCGGCGCCCTCAGGCGCTGCAGCAGCGGCGGGCGCAGTCGAAGGCCGCCCCCGGCGCGGAGGCCGGCGAGGCGCAGCACTTCGGTGCGCAGGTCGAGCGTGCGGTGGGCGGTCTGCACGTCGAAGAGGTGGCCGTCGCGGCCGACGAGGCGCAGCAGCTCGCCGTCGGCGGCTTCCAGCTGCTTCGGCGAGAACCAGCCGCGCTCGCCGACGGCCTCGAGCTCCAGCGTGTTCGTGACGCGAAAACGCATCCACGGGGCCTTCCAGGGTCTGCGGGCGTCCTGCGGGTCCGGCTGCCAGCCCGCGGTGCTGGCTCGCGCCACCACGTCGCAGCGAGCGTCGCAGGTACGCCTGCCCTGCGAGAGCCGACGCTCCAACTCGGTTTGCACGGCGGCCTGCACCTCGGAAGAGCCCCGGAAGAGTCGCCGGTAGACCTCGCGCTGCGCGTCGCAGACCACGACGCAGAGACTCTTGCCCTCGGTGGACCTGCACCAGAGGCGCACGTAGAAGACGGCGTCGCGGTCCGCTTTGCGCAGCGGCACGTAGGCCACGTCGTCCTCGTCCAGCTGCACCTCGTTGCGACGGAAGCGATTGCGCCACGATAGGTCGTCGTACGCAGCTTTCACCTGGCCGCCTTCCACGTCGACGATCTGAGCGTCCATTCGGAGGCAGAACAAGAGAAAGGAACCCGATGGCTGCGGCGACAGCTCCGTCGAGCGCCGGTAAGATACAGTCGGCGATGGAGATGCTCGGAATGATAACAGAAGTCGCCAAGTACGGGGAAGCTTTGAGTCAAATATCAACTGGAAAAGGCATCGCGGAGCACTTGCTGTCCGCCGCATCTAAACTGAGCGGCGCGGAGCCTCCTGAGACAGCCTCGACGCCCGCCGGTGACGAAGAAGAGACTGGGCTCCCGGCGCTCGGCGCGCCCGGACCTCGGCCTCCTGCGCCCGGCGCGCGACCCGCTGCACCCGGCCCTCGGCCTCCTCCGCCGCAACCCGAGGCGGATCTGGAGCACCGCGCCGAGCGCACCTTCGTCCATTCGCCCCCGGGGTCGGCTCCGGAGTGGACCTCCCTCAGCCGGAGGGAGGAGGCTCGCGAGAGCCTCCCCAGAACCTCACCCTACGCGTACCTGCGCAATCCCGTAATCTTTCGTGAGCTGTCGGACGCAGGAGCGAAGGCCGCGGCGGCCTTCAGAAGTCGCAATTCTTGAGCGTTTTGCGTCCGTTCGCCAGCGCTCGACCCACGGCCTCGTTGATGAGTTCGCTGACCTTGGCGTTGAGGGCCGGCAGGGCGTCGCTGCCGCAGTGCATCGGCGTCGGGCTCGCCTTCAGGAGCCCGCGCACGGTCTTGGCGACCACGAGCCAGTTGGCGGTCTCGGCGACCTTCTCGCCCTCGACCGCCGTCGCCTCACCATCGGCCTCGGCGACCGGGTTCTTCTTGGCTTTTGGGGCCGCGGAAGAAGCTTCGCCGACCGCCGGTTCTTTCCGAGCCCTCTTGGCGGCTCGCTTGGGCTCCGCCTCCTCTACCTTCGGAGGAAGCAGCGCCGGAGCGGGAGCGACGGCGGCGACAGCGGAAGGGACAGTCATGATGTCGGTCTTGACTGCGGACTTGGTAGCCATGGAGCTCTTTTCCCTGTGCGATCACGCGGTCTGAGGCTGTTCGAACGCACCGTCGCCCGGCTCCGGCGACCTCGTCGCTCAAAAGTGCAGGCCCGCCGTTTCGAAGGGAGCGTCGGCGCCAGGACGCGGAGCCGGACAGAAGCCTTTGAGCTCGCCTACGTGCGCAGCCAGCGCATTGATCTCGGCCTCCATGCGCGGCACCGCGTACACGTGGGGACCGTAGGGTCGCTGCTCCGGGTGCAACACGACGATGTACATGGCGGAGACGCGCAGGTCGTACTCGGTCTCGAGCATGTGCCTGTAGGTGTTCAGCTGCAGGTAGTAGGTGAAGCGATTGCAGCTGGGCAGGTGCTCCAGCGGCGCGCGCATGTTCCCGTCTGGAGAGCAGCTCTTGATCTCCCGCGAGCGCTTCCAGTCCAAGATCACGAGGTCACCCCGGCCGTCGAGGCAGACGAGGTCCGCCTGGCCGGCGAGGCGTAGCCCGCAGTGGAAGAGGTTCATCTCCGTGCGCCAGGGCGTGAGACCCAGGGCCCGCAGGAAGGTCCTCTCGAAGAAAAGGAAGAGCTCGAACTCCGGGCTGCGAGGTTCTCCCACGCGGTAGCCGTTGAGATGGCATTCCACCTGCCAGTGCATGAGGGTGCCCCGTCGAGACTGGCTCGTGCCGTTTTCGCTCCAGGAGCGCGCGATGTCGCGCGCGTCGTAGGGCCGGCCGTCCGCGTGCAGGAGACCTCGCTTGGCCGCCCACCCGGGAATCCTCGCCACGCGCGCGGAGACGGCTTCGGCGTCGAAGTGCTTTTCGCAGAAGTGCGAGAAGGTGGTGCCGCTCCAGGGCGCCCGGACGCCGTCCACGAAGTACTCGTGCGTGTCCTCCTTGAAGACGCAGCGATCGCAGCGCCGCGTCTTGTTGGCGGCGTAGAGCAGGTCGCGGTAGGCGCCCTTCTCCGCAAGGCGGAAGTGCGCGTCGTCGCGGATCTCGGCGTCCGAGACGCGCCAGTCGCAGAGCGTGCCGTTGGGCACCTCTCCCTGGGATCCCGGCTCCAGGAAGGGCCTCCGGGGCGGCCCCGCGTGCAGCTCTCGGAGCGCCTCCAAGGTCAGCGCGTCGTCTCCGCTCGGCCCGAAGAGCGTCAGCTCGGGCTCCCGGAGGCGGGGCGGGCTGCGCGAGCGGCTCATCTCCCGCTGCGCCTCGTTCCTTCGAGCAGGGGGGTGCGCTACACTCCTTCAATAAAAACGCCTGCGATGAGAGCCGAAGCAGCGCTGCGGGGGTTCCTCGTGGGCGGGGGCCTGGGCGCGCTGCTGTTCTACCTCTCGACGGAGCAAGACGACGCCGAAGAGCGCGGACCGAAGCTCGTCAGCTACGAAGCGTATCCTCACGTCGCGGCCGACGCCGCTCTCCAGAGCATCCTCCTGGAGCCGATGCCCCTCTTCGCGTCCGTGGACCCGGGCACGGCGGAGTCCCTGCTTCTGGCTCTCGAGGACCTGAACGGCACCTACGCCTCGTGTCGCAGCCAGGCGGCGCCCGCGCTGCTCTCGCGGGCGATACAGGCTCGCCGCAAGGCTTCGGCGGCCCTTGGGCGCCTCGTGCGCGCCGCGCGGCAGACCAAGCCTCTGGAGGCGAGCGAGCTCTCCGAGGACATCAAGGCGCTGCAGAAGCACCTCGCGGACACCGTGCACAACGTCGACCAGGAGATCGGCTTTCAACTCGCCAGTCGCACCTAGATGAGCTCGTAAAGAGCCGAGCTCATCTGGCGCACGATCCAGTTTTCGGAATAGATGCGGAAGGCGGCGGCTTCCAGCACAGGATCGTCGAGGATGCGCTTGGCGAAGAGCGCCAGGACCTCCGACATCGAGAGCCCTGCGACGGCGCGCGGGTCGTGGGCTCCCGGTGGCATCGGCAGCCCGCGCAGCCGACTGGCCCGTCGTTGGAAGTCGCTGGGGATGTCCTCGGGCTCGCCGAGCTGAGCGAACCACTGCTCCATGCCTGCTCTATTTTGGAAGGGAACGCGCCGCGGCTGAGAGGGCAAACTGGCGCGCGCCCGCGAGCGCTCAGACGCTCAGGCAGCTCTGGGCCGCCTTCTGCATGCAGGCTTCGCGCTGCTTGTCTCCGGCGATCGCGCTGCAGGCGCTGATTCTGCGCTCGCAGTCGGCGTGCTTTGGGCTGTGCGCGTGGTGCTTGAGCGCATCGTGCGCCGCCTGCTTGTGCTTCGGGGAAGCTGCGCCGTTCTGCATGCTGTCCAGGGCGTGCATGAGCGGTTTGATCGGCACGAGCGGCTGCTGCCCCAAAAAGGTCTTCATGGGGATCTGCTGCTCGTAGGCGAACGGACCCGCGAAGCTGACATTCTCACTCGCGGCGGCGGCGATCGTCGAAGCCATTGCGTGTTCTTTACTGGTAGCGCGAAAGATATGCAGGCGCCTTTATGCGCCGGTCGAGAGGGTCAGAGCGGCGATCAACACGACGGCCAGGGCCAAGACGAGGACGGCGACCCAGAAGCCGCCGCTGCCGCCGCCGAGCCCAGGCTTGGGTCCGGCGGACGCGCAGCTGCCTTGCTTCTCAGCGCGCTTGGCTTCGGCGACGCTGGCCTCGAAGCGAGCGACCCACCCGGGCAGGTCGTCGACGTCGATCGGGTTTTCGCGGAGATAGACGCTACAGTGTTCCCGGCACCGCTCGCACGGCAGCACCTGCGGGAGGAGCTGGAAGAAGTCCCGGTAGGCTTGCGCGGAATCCGCGTCGCAGGCCTCCGCGGCGCTCTTGAGGAAGGCCCACGCAGGCGGACCCCAGACCCCGGGGTGGACGTTCTTGCGGCCCATACGCTCTTTTCTCATTCCACCTCCAGAAGCTCGTCCACCATCCGCTGGACGGCTTCGATCTTGGCGCCCACCACGCGCCCCCCCGGCACTTCGAGCCCATCTTGCAAGAGCAGGAAGGTGGGAAGCGACGTCACTCGGAGCGCTGCGCAGTGCACGGCGCCCTCTTCGCTGTCCACGTCCACCTCCCAGCACGGTACGGGGCAGGCCCCCGCGAGCTGCACGTAGGCCGGGTGCACCGCGCGGCAGGGGCCGCACCAGGAGGCGGTGAACTTTACCAACGCGAGACCCACGGCGAAGCTCGTCTCAGGCTCTCCGCCCGCGAGGTACTTGACGCCCGCCATGACCGCTCTTTTTACTCTCTGCGACGGCGCGCGTTCTTCGACGCCCTAGACGCGCGCACGGACCCAGGCAAAGCACGCATGAACTGGGGCTTGCTCTTGCTGGTACTGTGCCTGGCTCTGGCGGGGTTCGCGCTCTACCGCACGACCGAAGTCCAGCGCGATCTCCGGCGAGTGGAGGAGCGGATGGCGCACGCCATCACGGCCGAGGATCTCGACGAGACCGTCCTCCCCCTCTTCGACGAAGTCCAGCACGGCCAGGCCACGCTTCAAAGGAGCTTCACGGCTTTGAGCGCGCAGCTGGCTCGAGTGTCCGGGTCTTGTCCGGCGGGGGTCAAAGCGTCACCAGAAGAGGAGCAGGAGGACCCGGACGCCTACGAGCACGACGATGCGTCGGGAGAGGAGGACGGCGAGGACGACGAGGACGAGCGAGGGGACGCGCCGAACCTGCAGCACCTCCTCAGCAGCATGGCGCACGTCATCGGCTCGCTGCAAGCGCCAGCTCAGCCTCAGGCGACGACGCGGCTGCTGGTCGCCGTGCGGGCTCCTGAGCGGGCCGCCGTCGGCGGCTCTCTGCCCGTGCTCATCGAAGACGTGGACGAGGCGGACGAAACGCCCAATGGCGAGTAAAATACCTGCTGCGAGGTAATAAATGGAAGAGTGGAAGGCCGACGCGCGCTACTCCTGGGGCGGATACCCGCTAGGGCCCGTGGCCAACACGCTCGCGGACCGGCAGTTCCTGTGGAACGACGGCCTGCGGGCGCAGAGCAACTGGAGCGACTTCCTGCCCCAGACGCTGATGCACCACGGCGACCAGGTCCCAGCGGAGTGCGCCTTCAAAGAGGCCGGCTGCCTCTCACCCCCGCTGGCCGTCTGCCGCCAGACTCTGCCGAGGTCTTGAGGGGCCGAAGTTTTTTTTTGTCGACGCTATTAAAAGCCACGCCATGACATTGCTTGGAATGGTCTGCGCGGATCACGACACTCGGCCTTCCACCTTGAAGACCGTTGCCCGCGTGCTGTACGCGGCCATCTTCATCCTCGCCATCGTCTTGGCCATCAAGGACATGAATTTGCTCACGCATCTGTCTACCAAGCTGTGGGTGCTGGCCCTGGCCGTCCTCTTGCCGGAGCTGTACGTGATCCTGCACGGGATCTCGTCGTCCAGCATGGGCGTCAACTTCTTCACCGGCTCTCCCATCGAGGCACGCATGAAGGACTGGGGCGCCACGCACGACTTCGGCGGCAACCACGGCGGCGACTTCAAGGGCAAGATGCCGGCGCATCCTGCCGCTGACTCGATGCCATCGGCGTCTTCGACGCCTTTCGACTCATCTTCTTCGCTGTTCTGAGGGGCTTAGGATCTTCGACGCCCGCCCTGCTGGCGTCGGGCGAAGGGATCGCCTCGCTTTCCAAGGGAATCGGCTGCGTCAGCACCATCCGGCGGCAGCAGAGGCGAGAGAAGCCCGCTTCGTCCAGAGCTCCCTCGGCGCTCGCTCCCTCGCGGGTGCGCGAGCGAAATTCTTCCCAGCCGCGCTGGAGAATCTTGTTGCAGGAGAAGCAGCGAACGGGCAGGAGGCGCAGTTCCATGGCTACGGGAGGTCGCGCGTCAGGAGGGCAGTCCAGCGATCGCCGGAGGCGCTTCTCTGAGCCGACGAAGAGCGACTTCGCGTTCCATACATAAAGCTCGCGGATGAACACTTGCACGCCCCTCTCGCAGCAAGGGGGTCCGTTGCTCATGGAGGTGGACTCGACCGCCACGGCCGTTCGGTGGGCGCTGGCGTACCTGGGGGTCATGCGCCCCCTCTGCCCTAGACCTGCGATCGCCCTCGACATCGACGGAACGGTGATCTTCAACTCCGAAGAAGGCGGTTCGAAGTGCGTGCGCCATCTTCGGGTGCTCTACGAGGCTTGCGTCGCCGCAGGCATCACGATCTTCTTCATCACCGCGCGACCGGAAGAAGCCCGGGAGCACACGCAACGACAGCTGATGCGCTGTGGCCTGAGGTCCTTCGGAAAACTCTACATGCTCCCGAGGGCTCGAGATTACCTTCGCTTTAAAGCCAGGTGCCGGGCGGAGATAGAAGCCAACGGACATCAGCTGCTGCTCAGCATTGGAGACCAATTCGCAGACCTCAGCAAAAAAGAGCAGCCGCATCTTCCTGACGACCGAGTGCTCGTCGGCCAATTCGGGGACACGCCCTCCTGCTGGGCCATCAAGCTTCCGTCAGAATTCGCATGACAATCCGTCTCGGAAAGACGGATGGCTGGTAAAAAGCTCCGAGGCTCCCGGGGAGGCTCGGGCGAGCTCTTCGTTTTTTTTATGGACGTCTGACGGAAGAGGGCGTTCGAGCTTCGCCGCAGAGATCACTTCAAGACTTTTGTTCGGACACTATCTAAAATGATCGGCATCGCCATACTCTTGGCGCTCTTAGGTCTCACCGTGGGCATAGCCGTCGTCGCAGGACTCGTGATCAAGCGGACGGACGATCTTTCGAAAAATAAGACATCCCCCTCTCCGTCTCCGTCTCGGTCTCCGTCTCGGTCTCCGTCTCGGTCTCCGTCCTCGCCTCCGTCCCCGTCCCCGTCCCCGTCTCCGTCTCCGTCTCCGTCTCCGTCTCCGTCTCCGTCCCCGTCTCCGTCTCCGTCCCCGTCCCCGTCCCCTGACGTGAACTCTTACAAGCTCGTCATGGAAGCATCGAACTACCAGCAGTTTCGACAGAACTTCGTCATCGACAATCCCAACGGAGACGGCTCCGATCCCACAGGGGGGCAAGTTGACTACAGCGCTCCCATGAAGAGAAGCGCTGACGGGAAGATCGTACCGAACGTCAACGGCGACGTGTACTGGGGTGAGCTTCCTGTCTCGCACGACGGCTTCGTCTACGTGCAGCCGGTTCAGGGTGCGGAAGAACTGAGGATCCAGGCAGCGCCTGCCTTGGTGGACGGGCGCGCTCAATCCATTCGGCTCAGCAGCCGGGCGCTCTTCTACGGCGGCCTCTTCGTGTTCGACGTCACGCACCTTCCCGTGGGCTGCGGCGTGTGGCCCGCGATGTGGCTCAACGGCTTCATCGGCGCGCCGAACCAGTACCACGGCCACCCGAAGGACGCTTCGTACGAAGAAGACATGAAGAAGCTCGCAGCGATGTCTCGCCGCCACGAGTGCGGCTCGCAGTCGAAGAACCTCATGCGACGCGACGAGGCCATGAGCAAATTCCTCAAGCGAGACGTCAAGATGGCGCTCTGGCCCAGCGGAGGAGAGATCGACATCCTCGAGCAGACCAACTTCTCCGACACGAACCTCATGTCCATTCACAGCGGTCCGGGGTGCGAGGTGAGCCTGGAGCGCGAGGCGGGCGGCGGCTCCTTCAACCTCCCCTCAAACTACAGCAGCCTGCATCTCCCGCCGTGGGAGGACTACTACGGGTACGAGAAGCGCGGCGTGCGCAGCGCCTGCACCGCAACCATCGTCGACGCCCCGACGGACGTCCCGTGGATCGGCGGAGCGTTCAAGCCCTTCTCGGGCTGCTCGGACGATTCCGCGTACCAGTCGGAGTACGACGGGGGTCCGCTCCTGGACATCGGAGGCTGGTCGCGGCCGCGCTGCCCGGCGTACGCGGCTTACCTCAGCTCCAACACTCAGGTGGCATCGCCGCCCGGCGGATGGGGTCCGACCTTCAACGCGGCCGGCGGCAAGATCGTCGTCGCGCAATGGGTGCCCGAGCACTTCCTGCGCGTGTGGGCCTTCCCCCGCGCCAGCTCCGACGAGCTCGAGAAGCACGGCGGACCGCTGAGCTCCGCACCCGACCCGCAGACGTGGACCGGCCCGCTGTACGAAGACAATCTGCAAGTCAGCTACCGCTTTGACACGCCCGGCACCGCGACGTGCTCGTTCAACTTCATGAGCTTGATCGTCAACATCACCTTCGGAGGAGGGTGGGGCTCCATCATGGATCAGGGCTGCGCCTTGAACGGCTCCAACGCGGCGAGCTTTCAAGACTACTTCGAGCATTGCTGGGCGGCGGACCCGAACGGACCGGGTCTGGACCCGTCGACCGGCGTATGGACCGGCCCGGACGGCAGCACGTGCGCCGACGGCGCCAAACAAAGGGGCACCGAGCCCGCCTTCTACAAGGAGGCCTACTTCCAGCTCAAGTCCATCAAAGTCTTCCAGCGCGCGGAAGACCAGCGCGTCTGGTGAGGGCCTAGGAGAGCGCGCTCATCGCAGACGAAAAGACGGCCAGACAGGAGGCCTGCTGGCTCGGGGCGACGCCGGCGCAGATCGCCTCGCCTGCTTGCGCGAGAGGCACGGACTTCTGCACGCAGAGAGAAGCAGCCAAATCCACGCCGTCCAGGCGCTGAGCGATTGACGGGAGTGCCAGGCAGAACTGCTGCTCTTCCGTCGCGAGGCCGGGAGAGGAGCAGGCTTTTTGCAGCAGGGACACGATGCTGCCCTGCCCTTCCACGCATCCCTTCATCGACAGGTCCAGGCCTCCCACGACGTACTGGCGCAGCGTCTGCGATCGGGGCGAGTCTGCGACCGCCTTCATTCCGACGCTTTTCGTCATGTCTCCTCGTTTTTAATCTACGGCTCGTCGCCTGTCTCCTAAAGGCGGTTCCGCTCTCAACGTCTGGGCGAGGACAGCCTGCATGATCAGCGCGAAGACCAGCCAGGCGACGACGGGCGCCATGAGTCCTCGACTCCGCCAGTCCGCCTCCATCGCGAGCGCTGTCAGAGCGGCTGCCAAGGAGCCCGCCACGATCCACGCAGCCGCCACGCGTTTCTCCGACATCGCCGCGTACAGCACGAGCAAGACGAGCAGCACCGCGAAGGAGGTGTCGACGAACGCCAGTCGGCTTGCGTCCAGGTCGGGAGACGCCGCCTCCGTTGCCCAGGAGGCGGCGGCGGCCGCGCTCAGCAGCAGCCAGGCAACGCCGAAGGCGGCACTCGGAGGCCGGAAGACGACAACGTCGCCGTGGCGCCGGCTCACGGGAAAGAGGGCGCTGCACCCCCAGAAAACGAGCAGGAAGGCCGCCGCGCGCGCGACGGCAGCTCGGCGCATGCGTCCCCGTCTTTTTTTTTCCCGCTCGCGATCGCAAAGAGTGGGAGACTCCCTCAAGAAAAAAAAGGGGCAGTGCGCTGGCATGGTGAGTCTCGGCTTCTTCGAGGTGGCAGGGCAGAACGACCTGCCCTTCGTGGCTGCGTCGCAAGCGCGCGCTTCCACGGCGGTGCAGAGCGAGCTGCTCTCCTTTTCGCAGTCCATCGTTCCCTCGGCAGGCATCAAGCCGGCGTCCGTGCACAACCTCGCGCTCTGCGGAAGCTGTACGGATCTCTTCGAGTACCCTTGCAAGTCTTTCTACAACCAGCCTCAGGTGGCCGCCGCGTGCCGGGATCTCTCCACGGCGTCGCAGGTCGGCCTCAGCACGGCGTCGCTCGTGCAGGGGTGGCTGGCGGCGCCCTACGGCGCCGAGACGCCCCGCTCCGGCCAGTGCAGCAGCGCCTGCGCCAACACCTCGCCCTACTGGAACCAATTCGCGGGCGGCTACCAGCGGCCGTACGGACCCGCCGTACCGTGAAGGAAAAAGAGAGAGGCTCGATGGCCCGCGGCAGCGCCAACTCGTGCACCGTAGCGGAGCGCCTCAGAGAGCTCGGCGGCTTCTGGCACCTCTGGAGAGCGCAGTTGCTGGAGGACGTCGGAGAGGTGCCTCCGGAGCTGGAGCGCTGCGTGGCCGCCTGCATCTCCGAGCTCGTCTGCGAGACGCGGCTTCGCCTGCAGGACGCGATGCGCGCCTGCGACGAGACCGAGGCCGGCCTCCCTCCCTCCACTAAATGCGCGCGTTCTCACGCGACGCCTAAAGGAAAAGACCCGCATGGCCTGGATCGATGATGCCGCGCGCCTGCTTCCGACCCGCGTGGACCCCGCCGCGCCCTTCTACGTGACGCCCCCGGCCGTGGCCACCTGCGCCTCGGCGCTGGAGAAGCCCATCCAGCTCGGGAACTGGACCAACACGAAGCTGGAGCCCTTCGACGACGCCGAGCTGCTCTCGCGCGAGATCAGCGAGATGAGGTGGTGCGTGGACAAGCCAGAGAAGCCGGGAGGGCCGCCCGTGGTGAAAGAGTGCGCCGCCTGCGACTACGGTTACCAGCTGCCGAAGGGAGGCGTCGGCCCCCTCGAGTGTCGCGGGGACGCGGCGTGCGGTAGCAGCGGAGGCTGCAAGGACTGCGTGATGACGGCGCTGACCCCGTGGCTCATCGTGCCCTGCGAGTCCTGCATATCCTATGGATGCTCGCCCGAGACGGGCCGCTGCTCCTGCTTCTCCTACTGACCGAGCGCTGGCACGAGGTCGCGCATTTTCGCCTTCAGGAGGCTTGCGAGGTTCAGCTGCTTCTCGGCGAAGAACTTCAGCAGGCCCTCGTGCTGAGAGAGCACCCCAGTCTCTGCGTCCGCGGCGTCCAGGAGCGCGCTCCTCTGCTGCATCGTGCGGTGCAGCTGCAGTAGCAAGGCCTCCTTCTCCCTCCGCACGCTCTCCTGCCGCTCCGCATCTTGCTGCAGCGCCTTCAGCGCCTCTTCGCGAGTGGCCACCGCTCGCTGCACCGCCCGCACGTCCTCTTCGTCGAAGGCGTCGGGCGCGGCCTGCACGCGCTCCAGCAGATTCTGCAGCGCGACGACCCCGCGACGTTCGCTCGCGAGGCGCAGCTGCAGCGCCTTTTGGCGCTCCTCTATCTGCCGCGTGAGCTCTCGCACGGTCGCGTCGAAATCCTCCATGGGAGGCTGGCTTTTAGCTGTGCCTCGTAGGGCTGGCCCTCGACGACCCAACGCGCGCGAGCGAGCGCCTAGTCACATCTTCCATCGCTTGCGGCACCTCCCGCAGGTACAGAAGATCGTCGTGCCCTCGTCGGCCGAGCGGGTCTGCAGGAACTCGTAGGTGATGTCGTTGGATTGGCACTTCTTGCACTTGAGGCCGGCGTCCGGGATGTCCGCGATCTCTCCCTGCGTGAGGTCGCGGAGCAGCGCCCTGCTGGCCGCTTGGGCCTGCTCGCGGACGCGCATCGCCTCTCGCTGCGGGATCCGTCCCACCAGCGCCTCCAGAGGAGCCCCCACGACTGCGTGTGGGCCGAGGCGCATCAGCGACGCCGAGTCGAGATGCCCGGTCTCCAGGAGGTGCAGCGCACGAAAGAAGGCGCGCTCGTAGCTCACCCCGCTGACCATGGAGCGCACGTGGCAGGCGTGCTCGAGCGCGTGCGCGAGGACGGGAGGCAGATGAGCCGCCAGCGCGCGGACCGCCCGGCCGCGCACCGCCGGCGCGACCGCCATCTAGGCCTTCAGGAACTTTTCGACGAGCGACACGAGCGCGTCGCGCTTGTAGCCTCCTACCTTGATCTCCAAGATGTCGTTTCCGCGGACGAAGAGAGTGGTGGGGTAGCCCTGTAGCCCGACTTCGGTCACGATGGGGGCGTCCTTCAGGACGGCGCTTTCGACGGTCTTGAAGTCCGCATGTTCATGGTACTTGCTGGCCACTGCTTCGAACTCCGGAAGCGTCTGCTTGCAGTGTCCACACCAGTTCGCGTGCATGAAGACGACCAGGAGGCGATTCCCCTGCGTCTTCTTGGCAGCCGCCGCGTCCAGCAGCACCTCGACCGGCTTTACGTCCTTGCCCTTGGCTGGCGCGTGCGACGCGTCGTGGGTGGGCAGGGCCGCGTGGCCCATGTGACTGCCGAGCACGCTCGCGCGCGGGTGGTGCCGGTGTTTGGAGGCGTCGCGCTTGCGCATGCGCTCGTAGATGCAGTAAAAGACGCATAACAGAGCCACGATCGCGAGCCCGAAGAGCAGCCAGCAGCCCAACTGGTACTGCGACCCCTGGCGGCCGACGGGAGGCTGAGCCAGGACAGCCGCGCAAGGCGCACAGCCTGCGTCGCTCTCGTGGCTCGATGAAACGAGGGAATCCAGGCTCGCGAAGCGGTCCGCGAAGGCCTTTCGGAAGAGCTCCTCGTTGCTCAGGGATGCTCCGGCTGAACCGCTGCGCATGCAGACCATCTCCTCTTTTATACTCTGCGAGTCAAAATTGAAGTCGCGTCTCGACCGCCGACGTGAGGCGTCGAGGCGTGCCCCGGCCGGCTCTCCTCTTCCTTCCAAGTTACGGATGCGGAAAGTGAGCAGCACGAAGGCTGTGCGCTGAATCTGCGAGGCATGCGTGAAAAGGATCTAGCGCGTCGCGTCCTCTCCCGCCCACGCAAAGTCAGACGCTTTGATGCCGTTCCTGCTGTACCTTGCGCTGTGGGCCTTCCAGTACTTGGGCAGCTGCAGTTTGAGGTACTTACTGGCTCTGATCGCCACGTCTAATCGGTCGTCTTCGGAAGTGTACAAGATGATCACGCCCACCTGAGCAGCGAATGGGGCATTCGGATTTGGCCTTCTCGTGGAACATTTGAACGAATATGAAGTGATGTCGGATCGATGTTGTACAAGAGCCCTGTACTGTCTGTCCAGCTCCGTGAGACCGTTTTCGTCTTCGGTGGCGCGGTCGAAAACACAGCGATTCGGCCTTACGGCTGCAGGAGGGTCCGAATCTCGAGGTTCTGTTGCAAGCCAGCACGGGCGTCGACGAAGGGGCCCACGAAGGGTCCGCAGCAGCCCGCCGCAGCGTAGGGCGACGCTAGGGGGATGCCCCCGAGAGACAACGGGGGAAGCGGCCAGAGACCCGGAAGCGTCGGCACGAGCGCTCCTGCGACGCCTCCTCCGCACCAGCCGCCTCCGTAAAAAGAGGGTCCGGGAGCGCCGATCTGGTTGTTGCTGGCGTTCACGTGCACGTGCACTACGCTGCCCGGCGGGAATTCCAGGCTCTGGCCCGTCGCCGGAGCGCCGACCGCCGGAGGGGGCTCGTAGGAGCGAGGCACCATCCTCGCGCTGCCGCCCCAGCTCGGCGCGTCCCCGCGAGCGCGGGGGTGCCACATCTTCCTTTACTGGTTTAGCCTGGCGAGGGACAACGAGGTCGTCGCGCCCTAAGCGCCATCGTCGCACCAACCATCTTCGAGCGCGTACACGATGAGGTGGGTGGAGGACGCAGGCTCATCCGCGCCGCAGCCAGGCTCTTCGCCCAGGCGAGCGCGCAGCGAGCTGACCCGCGAGTTCACGCGCTCTCGCAGCACGTCGAGCGTAGCACGCGTGCTCGTGTCGTTCGTGTACGTCGCGCGCATCTGCCGGAGGCCGGCGCCGGCCCGGTCGATCTCGTTCACGAGGTGACGCGCCTGCTTCTTCGCCGCCTCCTGCGTGTGGCCCGAGAGCGCCGCCAGTCGCTCCACTCGGTGCTCGGCCAGCGCCAGGGCGTCCGCCAGGCAGGTGTTCACGGCGGCCAGAGACTTCTCCCGCGAGTCGCCGCGGGCCCAGCGCCACAGCGTCGACGTCACGCTCTGGTGGAGTATGTGCAAGAGACCCTCTGCGATGTACAGGCGGTCGCCTTCGCGCTGCGCCGCGATGACCTTGAGGTCGTGCAGCAACCTGTCCACGCTGCCCACGGCCGTCATGCGTTTACTAGAGCCTCTTCCGAGCTCCAGTTTCCCGAGAGGGCGCGGATCTGCGGCGCGATGAAGCGCAGGTTGTCGAGGAAGTAGCGTCGGAACTCGTCGCCTCCCCGCCACCTCTCGCGGCCGAGGCGCTCGAGCTCGGCCAGATCCCACCACGCCAGCTCCGTCTTTTCCAGGAAGGCCTTGTTGACGTAGGCTGCCGTGAGCTCGCCCGCGTGGCGCGTCACGCACACCGCGGGGTGGGAGAAGATCGGCTCCGCGCCGTGCTGCCGCACGAAGCTCTGGACCCTGCGCCAAGAGCAGTGTAGGCGGCGAGCGTCGGAGAAGGCGTCCGGCGAGAGTCGCAGCGTCACGTCGGTGACGTCTCCCGTCTCTCCTCGGCACTCCAGCTGGAGCACGTCCGGCTCCTCCAGCTGGAAGTTGGTCGTGACGACCCCCGTCGCCAGCTGGAAGCCGGGCGTCACCAGGCGCGTCAGGGTCTCTGCCTTCTTCTTGATGTGGTAGTAGTCGCGAAAGACGGCGTCCAGGCTCAGCAGTTCGTGGCGGGTGCGCGAGAATCGCGCCGACACCGCCGGATCGAAGGGCACCTGGCAGAGGAAGGTCACGTGCGAGAGCAGCGCGCCGCGGTCGTTCTGCAGCGTTCTCTCCACCATCGGCGCTCCGAGCAGGGTGCGGTGCAGCGCCTCCTCGCCTTCCTCCCCCGTGCCGCCGTCCAGGGAGGCGCTCCCGCAGGTCTCTTCCAGGAACTCCCGCGCGGCCGTGCGCGCGGCGCTCTCCCCCTCCTCGGCGCGCCCCGAAAAGGTGCTCCACTTGCGGCTGCCCTGACGCCAGCCGAGGACCTCGCGCTCCCTTCCTAGGAGCAGGCGGATGCGGCCCGCTTCGTCGCGGCTGAAACAGATGACGCCAGCTCCGACGAGGCGCGCCATGCCTTTTCACGGCACCGCTGCCGGGCGTTTTCGTTCATTCGGCCGAGCGTCCTCTCCCCGCGCAACAGGAAACCATGGCAGGTCGATCCGAGGTCGGGAACCTGGGCTTCGTGCGCCACCAGGGCGGAGACACCGCCAGAGGACAGATCAAGGGCGTCGGGGGTCACGCGCGCGCGGCCAACGCAGGCGGCCTGACCGCCCACCGTCACGCCACGCCCGCGGAGGCGCCGGCGCACGCCTACGCGCGGCCTCCGGCCCTCGCCGGCTACGCTTCGAGGAGCGCGGCGGGTCCGCCGCCGCCGTCGTCCTTCAACGGTCCCGCTGCGGCGACGATGCCGCAGGCGCCCCCGCCCGCTTCGGTCGCGCCCGTCGACGGCCTGCAGGAAGCGCGCGGTCAGCTGGAGGACCTGCAGGGGGACGTCGAGAGCGTCAAGGGCCGCGTCGACGGGCTCTACCTGCGAGTCTCCAACCAGGACACCGCCCTGAAGGCGCTCGAGCGCTCCACCTCGGCTCTCCGGCAGGAGTACTCCTCCGTGTCCCAGGCCACGGACGCCCAGAGCGGCCCTCGCATAGACGCGCTCGAGCGCAGCTTGGGGCGCCTCGAAGCGGCCTTCCAGGACTTCTCTTCTCGACTGGAGCGACGTCTGAACGAGGTCGAGGGCTCCGGCGCGGCCGCCGCCGCGGCGGCCGCCGCCGGCGCCGTGCCCTACGACGCCACGACGTTGGCGGCGCTGGCGTCGGACCTGCCGCCCCTCTCGCGGGTCTTCCTCTACCTGCCCATGACCAAGGAGGCTGACGGAGCCATCTCCATGCAGCGCCGCAGCCTCGACGCACAGGGGCGCCCGACGCAGACGAGCGTGCGCATCCAGACGGCGGCGGGTGACCCGCTGGTCGTTTTTTCCTAGAGAGCCGTTCTTCTACGGCGGCCGGGCCAGAGCGCGGCTTGCAGCCGCTCCATCCTCGTCTCGTTCTCTTCGGGCGCGTCGCGACAAGAGTTCGCCGCGGGAGAATCCAATCTGCGCGGAGGCTCCTCCAGGTGAGTCTCTCGCAGAGGGTAAGGCGCATTCCGGGCGGCCGAGGCGGGCACCAGGAGGCGCTCGCTCACGGCGACCGTCGAGGCGCCTGCCAGGGACGACCAGGGCTCTTCGACCTCGCAGCAGAAGGCTTGGAAGGCGGCGTAGGCCTCGAGCTCCTCGGCGTCGCGGCAGCAGTTCCAGAAGTTCCAGCGGATGATGTCGCAGGCGAAGTCGCAGGCCTCTCCGGCCAGGGCCAAGCGAGGCGCCCGCTTCGTCAGCGCCTCCTTGGCGAGGTCGAAGGGGGCGCTGAAGGCGTCGGCGCCCTTGGCGGCTGCAGTGGCCAGGGCCGCCTGCACGCAGAGCTGCCGGTAGTCGCCCCTCGAGGCCTCCACGATGCGGCTCGCGGCCGGGTCGCGCAGGTCCGGGCGCAGGCGCGACAGTACCCGCCGCGCCTGCGCCGCCTCCAGCTTGCCGAAGCGCACGCTCTTGCACCGGCGCTTGAGCTTCGAGGAAGGCGCGTTGGCCGTGGCGATGACGGGGCACTGCACGCGCACCGCAGCCGCCTCGGGCCTCTCGGAGAAGAGCTCGTCGACTTCGTCCAGCAGCACGGCGGCCCGCCGGCCCGCGAGGTCGGTGTGCAGCACGCGCCGGAGGAAGCGCACGAGGTCGTCGCCGGAGGAGTCGAACCTGTGGATCCGGTATCCCGCGGCGCGCAGAGCCCACTCCGCCGCGCAGCTCTTCCCGGTCCCGACCTCGCCGTAGATGAGCAGCATCGCCTCCGCGACTGGCCGTCTCTCCGCGTCCGCCCCGCGGCACGCGAGCCATTGGGCCACGAACTGACGCTGATGGTAATTGCCGACGAAGTCTTCGCTGCGCGCGGGCGCGAAGCGCTGCCACGGCAGCGGGTGCCTCGGAGGGCACGAGGGCGCTGGGCGGCGCGTCGCCTCTTCCTCCGTCGAGGCGTCAGGAGCCGACGGCTGCGCGCAGGGGGGGCTCTCGCGATACTTGAAGGAGCATCCGGGAGGCGTAAAGTGGAGGAAGCTCGTCAAAGGCCGAGGCGGCGCGCTGGCCTCGCGCGCGCTGGTCTCCGCAGCTGGGCGGCGCGGCGCACGGCGAACCCGCTGCCCGTGAAAGACGCCCTCCGACGGAGAGCAGGTCCAGGGAGACGTCATGGCGAGAGCTTGTGGTCGACGCAGACGGCCAGCGCCAAGGCCAGGAACCCGGCGGCGGCAGAGACGCAGGCGCGCTGAGCGGTCTCCCACGTGGCGGGCTCCGCCAGGCCCTGGCGCGCGCCGCCGCCGCTGGGCACGGCGCTGAGGACGCAGAGCAGCAGGGCCACGAAGACGAGGGTGGTGACGCACGGAGCCAGCTGGCCGATACCGCTGGAGAGCAGAAAGGTGCCTGCGGCGAAGGCGGCGGTCGAGATCTGTCTGGATCGCTCGCCGAGCGACTCCCCTGGCTCGTAATCCTCCAGAGGGCCCACGTAGCGGACCACGGCCCGCGCGTCGACGCAGAGGCACCACAGCACCACGAGCGCCGCCAGCCGCACCGCGTAGCCGCGCAGGAGCTCCTCCTCCGGCAGCAGGAGAAGCACGCACGCCGGCCAGGCGAAGCACGTGGCCGCGTTGACTGCCAGGCGGTCGGCGTTGCGTCGCACCTCCGGCTCGCGGAGGTGCCGAGTGCTGAAGCGCACGAACGCAAAGGCCGCGACGGCCATGGCGAGGAAGGCCCCGGCGACCCACCTCGCGAGGGCGCACATGTGGACCTTTGATTTTCCGGCGCGCGCGCAAGTTTGGGTCGGTCGTTCAGGCGCTCGCCTGAGGAAATGGCGGAGCAGAGGGCAGTCTCCAGCGACCCCATGGACTACGCCAAATTCGTGCTCTACGTGAAGAAAGGCCTGCCCGCTTGCGAGCAGGTGGCGCGCCTGGCGAGCACGCGTCAGGAGGTCATCATTCAGGACGTCGCGAAAATGGGCACGCGGCCTGACTGGCTCCGCGGCGTCCCCACGCTCGTGGAGCTGCCTTCCTACGCGCTCCACACCGGCACCTCGGCCATCGCGAAGCTGCGCGCCTACGTCGCCGCCGAGATCGACGGCATCGGCGCGCTGCAGGCGCAGACGGGGGGCGGCGCGCCGCTGCTCGACGAGGAAGGGGAAAGCCAGGCGCCCATGCACCTCAGCCTCTTCCCGGACCCGCGCTACGAGGACGCCCCGACGGAGAAGAAGCAGGACTCCGGCTCTACGCTGGAGGAGATGCTGCGACGACGGGCTCGGGCGTAGGCAGGTCGGCGACGGACACCAGCGTCAACGCGAAATCCGGAGCGCAGGCCGGACGCACGAGCTGGTAGAGGCGCTTCAGCTGCGCCACTGGCTTGCCGAAGAGGTTGACGCGCGCCTGCACGAGGCGTTTCACGGCCTGCAGGGGCACGTACGCCGCCGGCGCCACGAGCACGCCGGCGACCTCCGGATCCTCGAGCCAAGCGCCGTCCGGAGCGCAGAGTTCCACGAGCAGCAGCTCGCCGTGGGCGTCTTCCAGGTGGCAGTCGAAGTCCTGGATCTTCTGCGGCACCGCGAGCACCAGCTTGCCGAAGGCGCAGCGCCCGTGACGCAGCGGCGTGCCTCCCGCCGAGAGCGCCCGATCCGGAGGCAGGTACGGCTCCTGCGTGACGCGCGTCTTCTTGGCCGCCACGGCGGCGGTGGCGCGCCCGAGAGGGTCCTCGGCGCACGACAGGGGCGGGGGGCGCCGCGCCTTACGCTGGCCACCCAGCAGGTACTGCGGCGTCGGGATCAGTTCGGAGGGCGGGGAGAACCACCGGTCCATTTCCTAGCTCGAGAGCGGCCGCGGCCTCTTCGGCGGACGAGGGGGAGGGCTCAGGGTCGCTGCCGTCAGCGGTGGGCACGAAGCCCAGCTCAGCGTCGAGCGGCTCGAGCTTCAGGCCGCTGTCTCTGATCCAGAGGCCCAGGCGGAAGGCCAGCAGGCAGGCGCGCTCGGGGCGCCCCGAGAGGAGGAGAGCCAGCTCCACGAGGGCCTCGCAGCCGGCGAGGACGCGAGGGTCGGGGCACGGGAAGTCGTGCCCCCCGGCGCGGGCCGAGGGCAACGGCCCGCACGGACGGGCCCTGGCGAGGGCCCGCTGCCTGTGGCGCAGCACGTGCGAAGCGACGTCCGCGGGCCCGCGGCGCCGCACGACCTCGTCCCAACGCGGAAAGAATTCGACGCCCGGAGCCACGGCCAGGCAGGCGCGCGCACGGCCGGCGCTGAACCTCCTGCGCAGTTCGCCCGGCCAGCTAGCCGCGGCCGACGCCTGCTGGAACTGGCCATCGTCGCACAGGAGCGTCAGCGGCTCCAGGTGGGCGCGGAGCACGCGAGGCGCTCCTCCGCGGGGGCGCGCGAGGCTCCGGAAGAGGCCGCAGGCGAGCGCGAAGAGGACGAGGACCGCGCAGAGAACCACCTCGAAGGGTCGCATTTTCTTGGAGCGCCTCCCGTCACGCGAACTCCGGTTCCGTCACCGCGTTGGCCTCGCACATGAGAGGCCCGCCGCCGACCCCGGTGACTTCCACGGCGGAGACGTGCCCGTTCTCATCCACGAAGGGGCGGTACGCCACGTACTCGCCCCGGTAGAGGCCTCGCCAACCTCGATCCCGGCGCTGGAGCGCGGTATAGTGCACGAAGACTTCGCGCCCCGTGTCGAGGTCCGTCAGGAAGCCGTAGCCTTTCTGCGCGCTGAAGAACTTGGTCCAACCGACGTTCGGAAGCGCCATCGCTCCTTTGAAGCGGTAGCGACGGAGCGCGGAGGCTCGGTCTAACGCAGGCTGCAGCGGTCGATCTCTCGCCGAAACCCAGCGCGAAAGCTCTCCCGGTTCGCGGCGGGCAGGCGTCCCTCGACGACGCGCCCGACGGAGAGGTAGTGCAGGCGGTAGGTCTCTTTGCCGAGGCACTGGGCGGCGGCGGCCGCCACGAGGTGATCGACGGGTCGCGGCGCCTGCGTGCCTTCGAGGACCAGCGCCTGCACGTAGCTCTCGTCGCGGTCCCGGGAGACGTAGACGTTGAGGCCGTACTCGCGCTTCAGCGGGTACCACAGGCTCGAGGGTTTGCGCCCGCAGTGAGCGGCGTAGGTCGCCTGCAGCTGGCGCCAGAGACTCTCGAGGCGATCCAGGCGCCCGGGTCGGTGCGGCACGTAGCTGTGGCCGTAGTGGAAGTCCGGGTGGAAGCGTGCGACCTGCAGCCACTCCTGCCAGCCCCAGGCGCCCGGCTCCGTCGTCGCCACCTGGAGCAGCACTTCCCGCAGCCGCGGCGTGAGCAAGTGCGCGAGGCCCTCGCAGAGCTGGGCGTAGGCGTGCTCCGGGCCTCCACCTAGGGCGCGCAGGAACTCGGTGAAGCGCCCTTCCAGCGAGTGCTTCCAGTCGTGGCGCGCCCAGGTCGCGATGGCCTCCACTCGATCTGGGCCGTCCTCGTCGGCCCAGAGCTCGCTCGCCTCGTCCGTCTCGAGGAGGTCGTAGAGCGCGCCGAGGGCGCTCGCCTCCATGTCTCGCTCCACGAAGTCCGCGAGCGTGTCGGGCCGCGGCGCCGTGCGGCGCTGGGGCCCGCGCGGCTGCTCCCGCAGCCAGACGTCGAGCAGGAGTCCGGTCTGGGCGCAGCGCGCCGGAGGCAGCACCTCGACGGCCTTCTCCCGCGCAGCCTCGCCTCCGCCCAGGGAGGCCTCCACGACGCGCTGCAGGAGCAGGCTGTGCACGCTCTCCACGACGATGAGCTGCTCGCTGCAGCGCGTCAGCGCCACGTACAGGATCTCCGGGTTCACGCCGGCTCCTCCGCGCTTGAGCCAGGTGCGCTCGTTGGTCAGGAAAAGCGCCACGTTCCGGAACGTTTGCCCCTTGGACGGATGGACGTTCGTGACGAAGACGGTGACGTTCGGGTCGTCCTTGCACTCCGGAAGCTCGGTGACCAGGTGTCGGCGCCCCCCCGGCTCCCAGTCCTGCAGCTGCTCCATGACGCGCCAGAGGTCTCGGTTGGACTCCTTCCTGCTGCCGACGAGAACGACGGCGCGGAGAGACGCCAGCCTCGAGAGCAGAGCGTCCGGAATGGTCTCGCTCGCCGGCAGCACGTAGCGCAGGACCTGCGGGTCAGGTCGCCTCTCGTCGCTCGCCGGAACGTGGCGATGCGGCCAGTGCGTCTCTCGGTCCGCCTCGAAGAGCTTGGAGAAGAGGCGGTTCACGAAGTAGCAGATGTTGTTCTGGAAGCGGAAGACCTCGAAGAGCGCCAGGGTCTCCACCGGCAGCCCTGCGAAGAGCTGGTCGTCCCTCAGGAAGAAGCGCGCCGAAGCCCCCCGGTACTCGTAGATGCCCTGCTTTGGGTCGCCGACGGCCACGACGCTCGCCGAGGACCGAGCGTTGTCCCGCAGCATCTTCCGCAGCAGCCTGAGGTAGCTCTCGTCGAGGTCCTGCGCCTCGTCCACGACGAGGACGTCGAAGCGCAGGCCCTCCCCTCCCTCCGCCTCCCGGCGGACGGGCGTCGGCTGGCTCTCCTCGGCCGCCAGCAGGCGGTGCAGAGCTAACTGGAAGTTCGTCGTGGGCGCCGTGCTGTCGTAGAACTCCGTCAGCGCGGAGTCGTAGCTGTGGACCTTGACGCGCGCGTCCGCGCCGAAGTGTTCCCGCACCTCCTCCTTCACGGAGCGGTTGTAGGCCACGAAGAGCGCCCGCTTCTCAGGGGCGGCGGCCAACGCAGCGCGGATACCGCACATGACGGTCCGCGTCTTTCCCGTGCCGGCGTGCGCCAGGATGCGGACGTTCAGGCCGCGCACCATACACTCGACGACGCGCCGCTGCTGCGCCGTCAAGCCGGACGCAGCCCTCGGGGGCGACCGGCTCCTCGACGGCGAGCGACTCATGCCGGGAGAGAGAGTGGGGTCCTGTACGCGTCCCGTAAATAAAATGAAGTTTCTCTTCGATCCTCGGGGCCTCACGTGCCTCTTCCTCTTGGTCCTAGCCGCGCTTGTGTCCGTTCCCGTCGGGGCGCTGCGACAGCGACCGGCGCCGCCGAGATTCGACAACGGCGAGGCGGCGGCGGCGCGTTTGCCGACGAAGAGGAGCTTCGACGTGGTCTACCTCTTGACTGCGCACGAGTCTCCGGAGTGTGTCCGAGATGCCGTCAGGAACATCCTCCACTTCAATCGGTCGATTGACGTGGGAGTCGTCATCAACGGGAGCCCCGACATCGACCTGGAGCTGACGCAGCTCGTCGGCGAGCGCGTGGGACTGGTGCCGTGCGCGAAGAGGAGGAGCATCTACACCTTCGACATTCTCGAGGCCTACCTGGACGCGGGCGAGTGGTGCTGGCTCCAGGCGTTGCGGGTGGAGTACGTCGTCGTGCTCGCATCCAATTGCATCTTCTGGAGGGACGTCGACTTGCCGGAGATCGCGGCGATCGAGCAGAGCGGCGTCCCCTCTGTCGGGAATTCGGTCGACTCGATCGTGGACATCTCTCGAATCGGCGATGTAAAAGTTCCGTGGGATAACTGGCCTAACATCCTCGCCAACCGCCGGATCGTCGACGATCTTCGGGCCGTCGGCGTCACGCACCTTCTCCAGTCGCAGTTCGAGGGTACGGCGTACAAGTTCCGAGACTTCATGGAGATGCGCCGCTTGATCACTTTCATGGGCATCAAGCAGAAAATAAAAAAGCAGACCGTCTTCGAGGAGTTCCTGCCAGCCACCCTCTACAAAATGATCACGAAACGCGATCTCGCGTCCGTGTGTCGCGTCTTCTGGGAGCTGCCGCAGTACAGGCCCTCCGTGAAGGACATTCAAGCCCAGCGACTGCCTTGCGTCAAGAGAGTGGAGAGGAAGCTGGACGATCCAGTGCGACGGTGGCTTCGCGAGAGCACGTCCGATTACTCCGGTTCTGCGCTGTGAAGCGGCTCAGCGGCCGCGCCGAGGCAGTCGCGCGGACACGTCGTCAGGGCGCGCTCTCCGAGCGCCACCGCCAGCACGCGGAGCGCCAGGCGAAGGCACAGGAGCCCTCGGGAGGGGAAGCGGTTCCTCTGCGAAGGCACCATCCGCACGAGAGCGAGCCCCAGGTAGAAGAGGCCCGAGCGGAGAGTGGACGCGAAGTCCGCGCTGGAGCCCACGTCCCCGAATTCGACGACGACCTCGTTCGGCCAAGTCGAAGGGAAGAGGTCCGCGTCGTCCAGCTCTCGGCCATCTCCCCAGCGCTTGTAGCCGCAGCAGAAGCTTTGCAGCAGCCTCCCGAGGTCGCCGAAGCTCGTGTTCTCGCAGATGGACCCCGGGTCGACGAGCTTCCACTCCCTCCCTCCGTCGGCGCACAGGATGTTCTCGAGCGTCAGATCGCCGTGGGTCGGGTGGACGGAGGTCGGCGAAAAGGTCGACACCTTGGGGTCGAGCAGCATCTTCTGGAGCTGCGCGGCAGCGGCTTCTAGCTCGGGCTCCCTGAGGTACATCTTCAGTCTCTCGCGCACCTGGGTGTCCAGGAGGCGATCGAGGAAGGCCGGCGGAGCCCTGCGGGCGTGTCTGTACACGTGCGTCTTCAAGTAGCGCACGACCTCCGTCGCTACCCTCAGCTGCGTCTCGAGGGGAAACTCGGAGAGGGGCTTCGAACCCTCGAAATACGCGAGATCGTACCAGTAGACCGCCTGGTTCTCCCCGTCTTGCAGAAATTCAGGGACGATGCTCGGACAGTAGGAACGCAGCGTTCGAAGAATCTCGGCCTGTCGCCTGAGCACCTCGGCGGGAGGCCCTTTGGCCGCGACTTTGCGCACGAACTCGCGCCCACCGCACGCGCTCTGCATGAGCATCGTGCGGGCGAAGGAGAAGCCTTCGAAGACTTTCAGGACTGTGTGCTGCTCCTCCGTCGGGCAGGGCGGCGGCGGCGGCAGGTCCTGCAGCGGCATCCTTGGCATTTACCAAGCCTCTCGGTGACGTCTCTCGCTGAGAGCAACGTCACTTCGTTTTTTTCCTGGGACCCCTGACGTCTCGGATGCGCAGGCAGAAGCGACGCTGGGCGTCCTTGACGGCCTGCCGCAAGCTGGGTTTGTTCCAAAGCAGCCAGTAGCTCCAGAACCCAGCGGTCTTCAGCCCCTGGCGCGTCCAGTCTTCTCTGGCGCTGTGCCGCTTCTCATAGCGGCGCCTGCGTTCGGGGTCCTTGTGCAAGGTGAAGTCACTCTTGCCTCTCTCGCCGAAAGACACCGTGCGACCTTCCACGCGGACGGCCAGCTTCTTGTCGGGGTGCGGAGATCTCTGCAGCAGCACCTCCAGAGGGTGCCGGCACGCGGGCATGGAGAGCTCTTTTTTTTTCATTAGACCAGCGCTGGACTCGTCGCGAAGAAGCGGCCGTCCGCCGAGAAGAGGACGTCGGCGGCGTTGTCCGAGTGGAAGGCCTTCGCGCCGACTCGCACGTGCGCCACGCCCTCCTCGGTCACGCGGGCGACGCCGAAGCCCCCGCCGGAGCGCAGGAGCCGACAGGGGCCCTCGAAGCCAGAGTAGAGCTCCCGCGCAGAGGCCCAGCACGACTCCGAACAGTGCGGCGGGCCGACGAGCTGCGCGCGCCCGTCCCGCCGAAGGAAGAGGGCGTAGTCGTCGTCGGCGGGGCCGCAGCGCACGAAGGCCACCTGCTCGCCCGCGTGTGCGGTGGCGAACTGACGCTCGCTGTGCGCGCGTTCGGCGTCCAACACGGTCCACTCGGCGGCGCCGGTGTGCAAGGCGGCGTACCTCGTGGGTGCCACGACCGAGGCCTCGGTCGCCAGGGACAGGCGGCGCTGGTGCACCCAGTGCCAGTGCATGCACCAAGTCCAGACGTCCGCGGACCCGTCGGCGCGGAAGAGCAGCAGGAGCGCGTGAAAGTGGGCCGTCGTCGCGCGGCTCGTCACGCACGCCAGGTCCACGCAGCCTACCGAGAAGTGTTCCTTCAGCGCGCCCGGAGCGCCGGAGAGGATCGTCGGGAAGCTCAGCACGGCGCCTGCGCTCGGTCCGAGGTGGGCGTAGCCGCAGCCGAGGTCTCGCAGCCCTCTTCCCCTCGACGGCCGCCGCGCCAGCGACCAGAGGTCCAGCGACGGCAACGCTTGCTGGGCCCCGCAGCCCCCCAAGGGCGTCTGCCAGAGCATGCGGGAGCAGATCGGCGACGGCGGGGAGACCTCGTAGAGGAAGCCGCTCCCGCATTCCAGAGCGTAGTGAGTGCCATGGTCGAGAGCGCCTCGGCGGTAGCTGGAGACTGAGGCGAAGGAGCCCGGGAGCCTGCTGGAGGAGACGCGGGCGCCGTCCAGCAGGTGGAGGCGAGCTTCTTCCGCGTGCAGGAACAGCACGCTGGCTTCTCCGAAGGCGAAGTCCAGGACGCCTTCGCACGCGAGCGCGGCCGGCGCGGCCGGCTCGACCCAGACCTGAGCCCTCCCGTCGGCGAAGAGGGCGACCACGAGACCGTCGGACGCTCCGAGCTTCGTGGCCAGCTGGGCGCGGGCGTCCCCGCCCGAGACGCGCCCCGCGGCCGTGCGCCAGAGGACGCGGCCGCGGTTCCCGTGAACGCTCTCCACGCGCTCCCTCGGGAGCGGCACCAGCCAGTCTCCTTCCAGGCGCGCGCGGGGCTGCCAGGGCAACGAGACGCTCCTCACGCGCGAGACGGGGCACCCGCACGTCGAGGCCGCGTGGCGCGCGACTCGCTCCGCGTCGTCGCCGCGCCGGAGCGGTTGCACTCCGAGGTACTCCAGGATCGTCAGCGTGACGTCATGCGGCAGGCTCCGCATCGACCTTTTTGTCTTCGCGACGAGACGGCGTTCGGGCGAGCGCGCACGCCCGCTCCCGTGGCGTCTCTTCGTTTTTTTTGCGTCTCCTGAAAAAAAAACGAAGAGAAAAGTGCATCATCACCCGGGGGCCATGAAGGCTTCGTCACGGAGCGCGAACTGGAGCCCGACGCCGCTCGGAGGGACGCTTCTGTCCCAGAGGCAGGTGGCCTTCCAGACGCTCGCGGCGACGGCGCTCAGCTCCACCGTCGAGCCGTCCGGCCACGCGTCGGTCGCCGCCCAGGGGGGCGACAGCGCCGGGTCGTAGTGCAGCCACCACCCGTTCCGCACCACGGTGGCTGGCGCGTTGGGGTCTCCTCCGGCGTTCGCGGGCGTGCCGCCCGGCGCCGCGCCGGAGACCACGAAGAACTGGCGCGTCATGGGCGCCGGCGGCGAGCCGACGGTCTGCGGCAGTGCCGCCGGAAGCGGCTGGCCCACGGCCACGAGGCCTGGGTAGAGGCCGCCGAGCGCGGGGCCCCAGAGCGGCGTGGTGACGTCCGTCACCAGCCCCGTCGAGACGTCGTAGGCGCCGAGGAAGGGCCACCTGCCTCCGCAGGGGTTCTGGGCGCAGAGCGGCGCCGCGGCGAAGGCCATCTGCTCGAGCGTGTAGGCGTTGTACGCCACGTTCAGCTGCACTCGCCCCGTCGGCAGTGCCCCCGTCGGCAGAGCGCCCGGAGGGGCCACGTCCCCGGAGCTCGGCGTGTAAGAGAGGGCCGTCCAGACGTTGCAGGAGTCGCGCACGTAGAAGGGGCCGGTGACCGAGGTGACGAGCGCCGGGTCCGGCGGCGGCGTGCTCGCCAGAGGCCGCGACTCGTAAGCCTCGTCCTGGTAGCTGGCGAAGCGCCACCAGGCGTAGACGAGGTCGGCGCCGAAGGCGTCCCCGCGGTACTCGAAGAGGCTCTGCACGAGGTCGCAGGCGCTGGCCGAGGCGTCGCTGCCGAAGGCCCCGAGCGCGCGCCCGAAGACCACGTCGCAGTAGGGACTGAGGTAGAAGGTCTGCATGGCCGCCAGGCGCGCCCAGGGGTCGGCCGTCGTGACGAGGAAGTCCGGCGTGCAGAGGCACTGCACGAAGACCTGCGCGACGTCCGAGAGCGTGTACTGCGCCGGGTCTCGAGCGGGGTTGGAGAGGCTGACGATGCCCAGGGTGCTTACGACCTGCTGCCAGGTGGTGGGCCCGTCGGCGGCCGAGTTGCCCAGGACCTGCACGAAGCTCTGCGAACTGCAGCAGGGCCGCGCGGGGAAGCAGCGCCCGGGGAAGACCGGGGCCGGCGCGGGCGTCGGCACCGTGAAGTACGTGACCCACGTGGTGGTGGCGTAGGCCGGGTCGAGGGCCAGCGCGGCGGTGCTCTGCCTGCACACGACGTCCACGAAGTAGACCACGGCGTCGGCGAAGCTCATGCTGCCCAGCCGCATGAGCAGCAGCACCGCGGAGTGCACGCGATTCAGCCCCACGACGGTGCGCGACGGGTCGCAGGGCACCGCCACGTTCCCGCCCTTGCCGTCGCAAGCGTGCAGAAGCTGCTGGGCGCCGAAGAGGTCCAGGGGCGGGTCGCCCGGCGCGGCGCGGCGCAGGCCGCGCACGCCCAGCGCGTTGCCGAGCGGGCCGCCGAGGTTCTGGATCTCCACGAAGCCCTGTGCGTCGAGGAGGCCGCCCTTGCCGGCCAGCGCGGCGTAGGGCACGCCGTCGTAGACGCTGGCGCCGCTGGCAGGCGTCACGGCCCGGAGGCGGTAGTCGCTGCGCACGCCGGCGGGCTGCGTCCAGGTGCCGTAGGGGCAGACGGCGCCGCGCGCGATGAGCGCCAGGAACTGCAAGCGCGAGAGGCGCTCCGTGGGGTAGTCGGGCGCGAAGCTCCAAGTGACGGCGTCGGGGTCGGCGCCGACGACGAAGCGGTAGGCGGGCAGCTGCACGAAGGGCGCGAGCTGCGTCTCGAGGGAGCCCAGGCCGAAGTCGTAGACGAAGCCGGAGCGGTACAGCTCGCACCAGAGGCCGGATTCCGCGGCCGGCGCGACGAAGAGGAAGCGCAGGCAGTTCACGGTGCAGACGCAGGTGCGCCCGGCCGCGCCGCAGCAGGGCAGGCAGTTGTGCTGGCCGCAGGTCTTGGCCAGGTAGCGCTGCAGCGCGGCAGGGGACGCGGGCAGCGCGGCCATCGAGGCTCTTTTGTCCTTTACACTGACCGGCACCTTGACGGACTCGGACGACTGCTGACGCGCATGCTGTAAATGACCGCGCCCTCCGCACCTGCAGACTGCGACCCCGACGACCTGAAAAACTCAATCATTTCTAGCGCGTGGCAGAAGGCCTTTTCCGCGTCTTCCATCCTCCCCTTTATAGGCCCGGCCCTGTCTCAGTCCGGTCAGTGGGCAACGTGCAATCCCTGGATCAACGGCTTTTCGACTATTTACCGTGGCAAATGCGCTTCGGATCCAAATGCATGCCTCGGTGGCTGCAGCGAAGATGCCACCAAGGCCGTGCAGTCCAAAATAGACGCCGCAGGCGCCGAGTATAAAGGTCTCGTAACGGCCTGGCAGACGCAAGCGACCAGCTTGATCGCTCACATGTCAGACGACTTGAGGAGGGCCTTGGACGCGCTCTCCAATCTCGTGGACGCGAAAGTGCAGGCGGCCGCCGAGCCACTCTGGGAGGGAGAAGTTCTGCTCGGCGTATGCGTCTTCTTCATAGTGGTCGTGTTGGCCTTCGTGGTCTTCTATTACAAATAAGTCGACGAGCTGATGGCTTTTCTTTTTATAGGAATCACCATAGCGTTGCAGGTAGCAGGCGCCTGCGCCGAAGCGTCTGTAGCCAGCGCGCAAGCAGCTGCGAAAGCTAAAGGGCTCTGTGACACGCTGTCACAGGCCCAGAAGAACAACGAGACAGTGAAGGCAAACATACAGGCACTTGACATCGCAGGGGACAAGGAAGAAGTAGTCAGGCAGCAACTCTCCGACATGCAGGAGCAGGTTTTCATCACTGAAACTCTGGTGACTCAACGAAAGCGGAGTTTTGCGCTGAAGCTGGCGCTGGCGGTCATCGTAGGAATCTGCACGACGCTCGCGGCAGTCTTTCTGGTGATACGCCACAGCGACGACCTTCAGCGGCAGTTGACGTCCATCGAGTCAAAAATATCGCAAAAGCAGTAAACAGATGGGAGGCTACCTCAGCACGAGCGAATTTGACGAAATTGCAGAGGAGCAAAAACAAGCAGATGATGCCGCGAACGAAGAAGCTGCTCAGGCAGAAATGGACGCAAAACATAAAGGTGAGTATGAAAGCTATCTAGCAGGCAAAAAGAAAGCCGAGGACTTGTTTGCAACGGACCAAACGTATGAAGATATATTAAAAGCATGCGGTCAGAGCGAGGAATGTCAAGTCCATGCACGAATACTCAAAGAGAGGGAGGTTGCGAGCCTAAAATCTGTGCTAAAGCTTTGGAACGGGCGAAACCCAACTGCTAAAATCGAGATAGACTTCGACAGTTTAGGAAATAAGCGCCCACGTGAGGTTGTGCAAGAAGAGCAAGTGCAGCAGCTGGCCGAGCAAGGGGCGAGGGACGCTCAAACGCCTCCCAATCCAAATCCACCCACGGCACAAGCGCGCAGTTGGAGCCAGAGGGTGAGAACTCTATATGATTTTGCAGGCACCTTAGGCGTGACAACGATTACGGGTGGCCTGCTATATCATTGGTTCCAGGACACGTCTAAGCTTCAAGCGCAAATGTCTTACTGCACGGCAACGGAAAAAGAAAGTCAGGCAGGGCAAGATCCGGTGGTAAACTTGACTTGTAATCCTGACGATCCGAAGAATTCTGATCAAATGATACGATACAAAACACAACTAGGCCAGGAGTGTCTCTGCGATCCGACTGCGGTGTCTAATCCGATGGCTCCGTGCCCGTCGGCAGGCTGCGTAGCTCTCACGAAAATAAGGTGTCCCAATCTCCCTACTGATAAGAAAGACTGCCAGAACTGGGATTACGCATTCTACAAACCGAATTGGTGGGGACTACTCGCGGACCTAGGCTTCAATGCGATATCTCAAACCACGATGGGATTTGGTGACGCGCTAGCGTGGATCCTTGAGCACGGCGTCACGATCGGGGTGATCCTCATTCTGCTAGTTGTCATGGGCTGGGCCATGTCTTTCTATCGTTCTTTCAAAATCGGCGGATAGGAGAACGCTCGGAGCTCGTCTTCGGTTAAAAAGCGACGCTCGCCATGGACCTCTTCGCGAGCCGGTCGGACGACCTGGACCACATCATGGTGGAGGAGTGCGCGGCCCGGTACGTGGCCAAGATGAACAACAAGACTGAGTGCGTGCGGCACCTGGCCTTCGTGGCGAGCCCGCACGCCTCCGTGCGCGACCTCTCCGGGCTCTGCGACCGCGTCAACGCCGACTTCACGGTGCAGGACGCGAGGGAGCTCTGCCTGGGCTTGAACGCCGTGCACGCCGCCTTCTGGCCCCGCTTCTCCCGTTGAGAAAGAAAGGAGCCGATGGCGAGCCCCAAGCTCGCGTGCACGGTGGCGGTGCTGAGCTTTCTCGCGATGGACGTCGCCTGGTTGACGGTGGGGGGCGCCGGTGCGCGCTTCCTCGCCGTGGCCAACGACCTAAGGGGGGGCGGAGGCGGCGCGACCTGGGCTGGCTGGCAGCTGTTCCTCCTGGGGTGCCTGATCTACGCGCTGCTGTCCGTCGCGCTGTGCCGCTTCGCCGTGCAGCCGGCGCTCCAGGGCGAGCGCCCGGGGCCGGAGGCGCTGGTCTCCGGCGCGCTGCTCGGTCTGGTCGTCTACGGGACCTTCGACTTCACCAACCTCGCGCTCTTCGGGCCCGACTACGGCGTCGGCTTCGCTGCGAGCGACGCGGCCTGGGGCGCCTTCGCCATGGCGGCCTCCGCGTGGCTCGGCGCGCGCCTCTAAGAGAGAGAGAGAGAGAGAGCGCTTCACCAGACGACGAACTCGGGCGTGCGCTTCTGCAGCGCCTCGCAGGCGCCGAAGCTCGTGCTGTTGGTCATGGACGCCCGCGTGTAGGGGTCCTTCTTCGAGCGCACGCCCTCCATGAGGAACTGCGCGTAGGTCTGCCGCGCCTGCGTGGGCTCGATGAGGTTGACCTGGCCCTGCTGCAGCGTCCGGGCGTACAGCAGCTCGCTGAGGTCGTCGACGTAGAGCCGCGGCTCCGGCTTGTAGAACTCGCAGTTGGACTCCACGAAGAAGGGCGGGCATCCCACGAAGACGGGCGACCAGACGCGGCTCGGCAGCATGTCCTCCATGGGCTGGAACTTGGGCGCGGCCGGTTCCACCGCGGCGATGCTGGCGTCCATGGCCGTCTGCGCGATCTCCCGCACCTTCGTGCGCTCCACGAGTGGGCCTTCAGCCGGCAGCTGCTGTTCCTGGTCCTGCAGGCGCGCCTGGATGACGTCGTCGACGTCCGTGACGCCCGAGACGTCGGGGACGGGAGGGCCCACCGCGTCGGCGGCGGCTTCTAGGTCGGCGGCTCCCTGCACCTCGAGGTCGAAGATGGCGCGCGTCAGGTTCTCGCCGTCGAGCCTGGCGTCGGGCGGCAGCGGCGGTCGCCGCGGGATGGGCGGCGCTTGGTCGCCGTAGAGCGCGGCGGCGGCGGCCGCTTGCTCGGCGCAGCAGCACCAGAAGAAGGTCAAGACGCAGGCGAGCGCCGCGAGGGCGAGGAGGCACGTGCGGTCCATCCTTTGATAAGAGTAGCCGCCGCGACCGCAACGTCTCGTCCTCTTATTAAATACAGAGGTGAGAGCATGCGAGCCGCCCAGCGGAACGTCGACGAGCTGCTGCGCTTCTTCTTTTCCATGCGCGACACGCTGAAGCTGTACCACTGGAGGACACGATGCCACGCTCGGCACGTTGCCACGAACGACCTCCTGCAGGCGCTCGATCCGCTCGTGGACCAGTTCGTCGAGGTGTACGCAGGGCGCTACAGCCGCCCCGCCTTCGGCAAGCCCGGCTTCGTCGTGCGCGTCTTCGAAGTCGACGACGCGGAAGCCGCGCAGCGCCTGCAGCGCTACGCGGAGTACCTGCGCACCGGGCTAGTGCGGCACGTCGACCCTCGGACCGACGCCGACCTGCTCACCATCCGAGACGAGATGCTGGCGGCCGTCAACCGCGCGTCCTATCTCTTCACCCTGTCCTGACGGGACGACGTCGCGGCCAGGCGCACGCCGTTTCCTCTCGGGTGCACAGGAAAGTCTTTCTCGATGACGGACGCGCGCTTGCCTGCCGATTCGCGCTGGCGCGCGGGACCTCCGACGAGCGTGCGAGGAGCTCTGCAGAGCCCGAAAACTGCAGAGCAGCCGGAGCCCTCGCAGAGCTCGGAGCCCTCGCAGAGCTCGGAGCCCTCGCAGAGCTCGGAGCCCTCGCAGAGCTCGGAGCCCAGCTTCCCGGCGGACGGCTCGATCGACGCGCCGGACCCCGTGCGGTCGCACGACGAGCCGCCTGAGATCTCGGAGGAACCGGTCCGGGCGCGACTCACCGTCCCGGAGGATGATGCGCAGCTATAGGAAATGATGTGCGATCCCCCGAACGTCAACGTCAACGGCGTCGTGTACAGCGACGGTCAGCTGGCCGTGGGCGCGGCCTGCATCCCCCCGCTCGTCGAGGTCTTCAACCGAAGCTGCGGCCCGGTGTCCCTGGCCTGGGTCAACCACGCGGAGTTCGACGACGCGACCGCCGACGAGCTCTTCTCTAGAGCGCAGAACACCCTCTCCCTGGACGTGGGCACGCTGGGCCTGGTGCTGCACCTCTACCCCAGCAGGGGCTTCGCCCGCTCCGTGCTCTTCGTGGCTTCGGAAGCCTTGGGGCTGGACGCCTTCGTGCTCTACTTTTCTCCGGAAGTCGGCTACTTCTTCCGTCAGCTGCCCTCGCACTGGGTCTTGGACCCCAGCACCGGCACCAGCTGGGTGCCCAGCGAGGACCCCTTCGCCCAGCGCAACGCCTTGTCCCAGGGCGTCGCTTACGTCTTGCACTGCGGAGGTAACCGGCAGCCGGCCTGGAATAACTGCGTGGTCTTCCCCACGGCGCTGGTGCCGAGCGCGCCTCCGGCGCGGCCCTCGTGCCCCGAGTCCTGTTTCTCCTAGGCCCGCGCTCACTCGAAAAGCGACCCGAGCCCGGCTCCCGCCGGTTGCAGCGCGTTCACGTTGCAGGTCGAGCAGAAGACGTCGCTGTCCGTCCCGCACGAGAGGCAGCCGTGGCACGTGGCGCAGCTGGCCGCGATAGACGGCGCGCTCTCCACGAAGTTCTCCTGCCGGGCGGAGACCGGGAGGGTGTGGCCCACGTGCTGCACGGACGCGCCCTTGGCGAAGAGCCGCGCTCGCCCGAGCTGGTAGTCGAAGCGCGTCTGCCCCTCGTCCTCGCGCTGCAGGTCCTGGTAGCGGCCGACGGCCGGCGTCTCGTACTTGGAGGCGTCCGCCCCCCCGGCGCGCACGCGTCCCTCGAAGGCGGCGGTGTTCATGTCGGCTTTTATGCGAGTCCTGCGCTCTCCTCTTCAGGCGCGAACGCGGCCTCCCCGTCGCTGGACAGCTCCTCCAGGCGAAAGTTCGAGCGCGCGTACATGCCCTGGCGCGCCGCCGCCATGCGCAAGAAGGCCGAGCAGCCGTCGTCCACGATGTCGAGGACGCGCGGAGCCTGCTTGCGCTCGCAGGGGCGAAGGATGCGGCCCACGGCCTGCTCCGCGTCCGAGACCGGAGTGGCCAGGACGAGGGTGTCCAGTCTGGGAATGTCCAGCGCCTCCGCGGCCATGGCGAAGGTCGCGAAGATGACGCAGGCCGACGCCTCCGCCCGCGCGCGCTCGGCGAGGTTGGCCTTGCTGGCGCCCCCGACGTAGAACGCGCAGGAGCGCTCCGGCTCTTCCAGCTCCAGCAGGCGACGCAGCTCGCGCAGGTGTTCCAGGCGCTCCGAGAGGCAGAGCACCTGCCGACCCTTCGCGGCGGCCGAGAGGCAGCTGCGCGCGATGGCGGCGTTGCGCCGCTCGTCCTTGACGAGGCGCCCCTTGAGCCGCTGCAGCTCCGGCGGGGACAGCTCCCCCCGGGTCCCTCCGGCGCCGGGCCAGCGGCGAAGGTAGACCACGACGCCGTCAGGCGCGCGGGCCTTGAGCTGGAAGCTGAAGTCCCCCATGAAGAGGTGCAGGATCTTGCTGCAGCCGTCCTTGCGCGTCGGCGTGGCCGTGAGCCCCAGCACGTGACGACAGGGCATGCGGAAGAAGAGACGGCTGAAATAGGGCGCGCCCATGTGGTGGGCTTCGTCCAGCACGACGGTGCCGAAGCTCTCGAGGCATCCGGCGGGCATCTCCCGGCAGCACAGCGTCTGCAGCATGGCCAGGCAGATGTCCGCGCCCTCCCAGGAAGCTCGGCTCCCCTGGATGACGCCCGTCTTGGCGTCGGGCAGGAACTGCTCCACGCGCTGCAGCCACTGCTGCATGAGGAAGTCCTTGTGCACGACGACGAGGATCTTGCGCCCCAGGGAAGCCGCGATCTGCAGGGCCACCACCGTCTTGCCGAAGCCGCAGGGCAGCGTGAGCACGGCGGCGTGCGGCAGGACTCGCAGCTTCTTGAGCGTCGCGTCGCTGGCGGCGCGCTGCAGCTCGTTGAGCTCTCCGGCGAAGCGCACGTGCACCTCCTCGCCGCTCGAGAGTCGGTCCAGCGCGCCGGCGGGCGCTCCCGGGTAGCAGCGCGGCAGCAAGAGCGCGTCGCCGTCCACCTGGTAGCAAAGGACTTGCGGCGGCAGCTCGGATTTGTCGTAGGAGGAGGTGGGCTGGAACGTCAGCGCGGCCATCATGGCGCGGACGCGGTCCGGCTTGTGCGCGGCCAAGCTGAGGCGCACGCCCTCGCGCAGGACGACTTCGGGCTCGCGGCCGACGGCGTCCTCCCGCTGACGCTTCCAGCGCTGCAATTGAGCCTGCATGGCGAGAACGAGGGACTCCTGCTTTAAGTCTCTCGGCTCCTAAAAAAAACGAAGAGCCGACGTGGTGCGAGTACGCGCACGCAGCAACGGTGGACACGTAGCCTCTTACGTGCGTCGCTGTGCTTGGTTGAGAGCATTCACGCTCGCCATTTTGTTCAGCAAACTCTGTTCGTAGTGTTTCTTTCGTTCCTCGAATCTCTTGGACAAACGCTTGCATTCCTCCGAAGAAGCAGCATCCGCGGACGCTTCACACCTTCTCACCAGAGCCTCGAAGGCGCTGAGGGTACGGTCCGCCAAAGAGATCGCGTCCTTCATCTCTTGCAGCTCTGCGATCTTCAATCTGTCGAATTCGCATTCAGGCGACCTTGTCTCCGGACGGCAGCGAGACACCAGGCTCTTCGTCACCGTTTCGATCGTTTCGCGTACTTGCTTAGATTCGGGGCGCTCGGTCTGATACTCGAAGGCGGGCGTGTCCTCACCCCGGAGCTTTCTCGTAAGGAGATCGCAGTACGTCGTCTGCTGCGGCGTCGCCCCGCATGTCAAGTCTGACAAGAGCATACGGATCTCCTCTTGCTCCTGGTGCTGCCGCAGCAGTTCCTCGGGCATGAGCGTCTGAGCGACCTGCTTCTGCACCTTTTGGAGGTGCTCTTCGACGCGTTCGGAGCTCGCAAAAACGAGAGGCCTGGACGAAGCCGAGCCTCCCTCTAGAAACCACGAAGACAATTTACTGATCAATCCACTCAGCAGGGCCTCGTCGCCGGCTCCTTTGCTACTCCGCGAGTACCTGGCGAGGTCGAGTCGCGCACGCTCGAAAGCGGGCATCACGCCTCGAATGATGTTTCGAAAGAGACGACTCTCCACAGGATCCAGGACTGCGTCCGCCAGTATCGGCTGGAGACTCGCCATGAGCGTCACTACCACGTCGACGGCCGGCTTCTGCAGCAGGGAGCCGAGGCCGGCGAGTTGCTCGACGAAAAAACGCGCTGAACTGATCATCCAGCCAGAAGGAGGCGCCCCTAGGAACTTTTTCGACAAGTCTATGTATCTCAGGACGTCACCGCTTTGCACGGGCGACAGGACCTTCGAAACGAGCGTTTCGGCGACGTCCAGGAGACGTAACAAGAGCTGTTTGAACGTGAAGTCTCTCTGGAGCATCGCAGGCGTCGAGTGCATGAGAGAGGCTACGACGTAGAAGACCACCTGCAAGGCAAGCAGGACTTGCGGTCGACGCACCTCGTTCGAGGCGCGCAGTCGGAAAGCCTCCGAGAGCGCATCCTGAACGGCCTTTTCGACTTTCGTTTTATCGCCGCTTGCTTTGGAGATGGCGTTGAGCAGACCTTTGAAGGTATCTTCGCAGTGCTTCACCGCCAGCGGCCGTTTCTCGAAGTTCTTGGAGCAGAACTCGTCGCTGCTATTCAGCGAGGTCTCGACCGCTTGGGTGACGGATCCGACGTCGTTCGCGTCTGCAAGCAAGGAGTCGACTTCGCGAAGAGTGGCTCGGAATTGTGCTTTCAGGTCGGCGACGTTCTGCACATTGGCGATTTCGTTGGCAGTCAAGTGTTGCTCCAGCAGCTTTTCTGCATCGACCCCGAGCTTCAGGTACCCGAGCTGCTCCTTCCAGCCGTGCGAGCTCGCAGTTCTCGACGCTTCCGCAGAGGCTTCGGCCCGCCCCCCCATAAAAAACGGCAACCTCAGGTACCTCGTCATAGTTTGTCTTTGTCGCAGTCTTCTCTGGCTCGAGCCTTCGGCTGCACCACTCTTTACCAGTCCCCCCGTCATGGAGGACTGGTCGTCCTGGGAGCCTCAACTCAAGAACCTGGAGAAGATGCTGCGCTACCGGCAGTACGCGTCCTTGCGTTCGGCGATGCACGGCAACAACCCGCTGCTCGTCTGCACGGCCAGAGATCCCGCCGGCGAGCTCGTGATGTGCTACTTCGTCAAGGAGAGCAAGGTGGGCGTCAAGACGCTGCGTCGCGTGCGCGAGGAGTGTCAGACGGTGGAGTGCCGCCACGCCATCCTCGTCACGGAAGACGGCTTCACGCCCTTCGCCGCCAAGGAGCTCGACGACACCTCGCGGGGAGGGGACATCGTGGAAGTCTTCCGGCGCAGGGAGCTCTCCTTCTGCGTGGTAGAGCACGAGCTCGTGCCTCCGCACGTGCTTGTGGAGGGCGCGGAGCGCAAGGCGCTGCTGCAGCGACCGGGCTACAAGCCGTCCGCCTTCCCACGCCTGCGCGCGAGCGACCCGGTGGCGCGCTTCATGCACTTCCCCGTCGGCGCGATCGTGAAGATCCAGAGGAGCATCGGCAACTCCGAGGGCGAGGTCTACTATCGGGTCGTCGTACCGTGAACTCCAAGATCTGAGGAGGAAGGAAACAGCCCGATGCGCGCTTCCCTGACGTACACCCTGGTCGGCCTCTCCGTCTGGCTGCTGTGCCTGACGGCCGCCATCCTGGGGAAGAGGTACCTGGAGAAGAACGGAAAGAGGACCTACAGCTGGCTGCCCGTGCTGGCCTTCGTCGCGCTCTCGGCAATCGCGCTCCTCGTGGCCGGCTCAATGTACAGGAGCGCCCACCTTCACTCCTCAGGAGCAGCGACGAACGGACCGAGGGCCGAGCCGCAGGGCCCGCAGGGACCGCAGGGCCCAGCGGAGCGTGCGCAGGAGCCTCCCTCGAGGCCCGCCCCGGGCACGAGCGAGACCAGCAGCCAGTTCGACTTCGAGGGTATGTGACCGCCGCCGATCTGCGTCCATCTAAAAAAAATGTCGCGAGCCCCTCTCATCTCCTCGATGAGCGAGTACTGCCGAGACACGGCCGGGAACAACTTCAGCGAGACGAGCGCCAGCTGCGTCTCTCCGGCGCAGTGGAAACGGAGCTTCGTGTCTCCGCCCTATTCGACGGACCAGGCCCCGGACGCTCCGGCTTGCCTGGCGGAGGCCATGAATCGATGCGACGGCTTCGGTCCGCGGGAGGAGGTCGCCGCGTGCCGCCACGCCGCCTCTTATTCCCTGCGGCCGCGGACCCTGGTGACCGACGAGACCCTGCGGAGCATGGCCAACTTTCCGCAGGCCTTCTCCGCGGGCCTCAAGTTCGGCCAGCGATGCCCAGCGGGCGCCGGCGACGCCATGCCGCCGCTGTGACGACGACGGCGGCGTCAGTCCAGGACGACCACCCCGCCGTCCCCCCAGGGTGCCTTGCGCCAGCGCTCGTGACCGTCCGCGGCGGAGACGGCGCGCACGGCCTTGACGCGCGGGATCCACAGCGGCGTGCGACGCCCGCGGACCCAGGTGCTCCGCGCGGCCACGAGGGGCACGATCGTGGCCCACTCGTCCCCTTCGGGCGTCAGGAGCTCGAGGCGCACATCTTCGTCGCTTCGGTTCACGACGTCCAGCAGCGGAGAGAAGTGGCAGACGCGACGCAGGGCGTCGCCCTGCGGCAGGCGCATGGTCGCGCGGGTGACGCGGAGTGTGAAAAAACGCGCAATGGAGACGCCTTCTTCGAGCCTGTGCGAGGGCGCCTTGGCGGCGGAGGTGCTGGAGAAATACCACGCCCTCTGGCAGGTCGCGCAGTACCGGGGCAGGAACCCGGCCCCGCAGCCCGTTTCTCTGGAGCGAGAGCACTTCCCGGAGCTCCTCGAACGGAGCTACTTCGTCTCGGACAAGAGCGACGGCGTGCGCTACGTGCTCTTCCTCGTGAGAGCCCTCGACAAGGACCTGGCCCTGATGGTGGACCGCAAGCTCTGCCTCTACCAGGTGGCCGTCGCGGCGGGACGGAGCTACTTCGAAGGCTCCATCTTCGACGGAGAGCTGGTGACTCTCCCCTGCGGGTCGCACCTCTTCTTGATCTACGACGTCGTGGCCTTGCGGGGCAGCGCCGCCGCCGGCAAGGGAGCGCTGCCTAGCCGCCTGCAGACCATTCGCGCCATCTTCGATCTCGAAGGCGCCAACCTCTCCTCGCCCGAGGAGGCCGAAGCCCTGGCGAAGCGCGGCAAGATCGTGTGCGGCGGGAGCGCGCGGGGCCTCTCCTTCCTCCCGAAGCAGTTCTTTCAGCTCCAGCAGCTCGACACGCTGGCGCGAATGATCCCGACGCTCCCGTACGCGGTCGACGGCATCATTTTCACGCCCGCCGAGGAGCCGGTGCGGACGGGCACGCACGAGACGCTCTTCAAGCTCAAGTGGAAACATACCATCGACTTGGAAGTGGCCGCCGGAGGCGACGACCTGCTGGTGGGCGTCGGCGGCTCACCCAGCACCGCCGTCCTGCGCTCTTCGCTGGAGACGCTGGGCGTGGGCTTCGCGCTGCACCCGGAGCTCCAGGCCGCGCTGCCTCAGCTGGCGGGCAGCATAGTCGAGGTGCTCCTGTCGCTCGAGGAAGACGGGGCCACCCCGAGCCTTCGCCTGGTCTCCGTGCGTCGCGACAAGGCGCACCCCAACGCCGGCACGACGGTGCTTCGCACGCTCCGCAACCTGCGCGAGAACATCAGCCTGGACGACGTCATCTCCCTCGCTCGTCGAGTCTGAGCTCGAACTCTACTAGCACCTCTTCGTTTTTTTTATCGATCGCGCGGAAGAAGCCATCGGCTCGGGTGGAGGCCTCTCTTGTAAAAAAAGGGGCAGCTGACCGAGCGCCATGAGCCGAGTGGATCCCTCCGTCCGCGAGGCCGAGCAGTCGGACCCGCTGCTCAGCGGGCCCTGCGCGCGCTTCGTGGAGCGACCTCCGCGCTACCCCGAGCTCTGGCGCATGTATAAGCAGCACCTGGCGAGCTTCTGGACGGCCGACGAGATAGACCTGGAAGGAGACCTGCGCGACTGGGTGAACCTGACCCCCGAGGAGCGCCACTTCCTCACGCACGTGCTGGCCTTCTTCGCGGCCTCGGACGGCATCGTCCTCGAGAACCTCAACCTCTGCTTCTCGGAAGAGGTGCGCGTCCCGGAGGCCCGCGCCTTCTACGGCATCCAGAGCGCCATGGAGAACGTCCACTCCCTGACCTACTCGCTCCTCATCGACCGCTACGTGAGCGACCCTGACGAAAAGGGAGACCTCTTCGACGCCATCTCGACGATGCCGGCCGTGCGCGCCAAGGCGCAGTGGGCGCTGCGCTGGATGAACCGCGAGATGTCCTTCGCCGAGCGCCTGGTGGCCTTCGCCTGCGTCGAGGGCGTCTTGTTCAGCGGCTCCTTCTGCGCCATCTTCTTCATGAAGAAGCGAGGCAAGCTGCCGGGCCTCTGCGTCTCGAACACGCTCATCGCCCGCGACGAGGGCCTGCACACCGACTTCGCCTGCGCGCTCTACGGCCTGCTGCAGCGCCGCCTCTCGGACGAGCTGGCGCAGGACATCGTCCGCGGCGCCGTGGACGTCGAGCGCGTCTTCATCTGCGAGGCGCTGAGCTGCGACCTGATCGGGATGAACGCAGGCCTCATGCAGCGCTACATCGAGTTCGTCGCGGACCGCCTGCTCTCGGCGCTCGGTCACCCCAAGATCTACGGCGCCTCCAACCCCTTCGACTGGATGGAGCTCGTCTCCTTTCAGAGCAAGGCTAACTTCTTCGAGGCGCGCGTTACCGAGTACCAGAAGGCCAACGTCATGGCCGACGGTGCCGGACTGGGCTTTTCGCTCGAGGAGGACTTCTGACGTCGCCAGCCCCCTCCTACTGGTACCAGTGCCCCGTGATTTCCTTCAGGTCGAGCATGTTCAGCGACAGCCGCATCCGCGCGTCCAGAGGATGCTTGGTAATGTGCGAGTCCACGTAGGACGTGCGACACCGCAGCACCATCATGGTGGCGAGGAAAGACACGAAGGAAATGAGCAGGACGCCCTGCGCGCTCACGCTCTGGGAGGCGCTCGCGGCCGCCACGAAGAGCGCCGCGGCGCAGCTGCACAGCCAGTCGACGCGCCAGACCGTGACGACCTGCTGGGTGCGCTCGAGCGCCAGCAGAGCCTCCAGCTTGTGGCGCGGTTCTTCGCAGGCCTCCACGAGGCCTCGGCAGTAAGACTGCAGCGGGCCGTCGGGGCTCACGGTCTCCAGCATCTCTCTGCGCGCAGCGTAAGCCGCGACCGCTACGCAGAGACACCACGACAGCACCAGCGGAAACATTTACAGCAGGCGCGACGTGGACGCATCGAGATACGAAGGAGCGGGCGTCGGCGAAGGTCCTAACCGTCGTGCACCAGGGCTGCGCGAGCGATCCTCCGACATTGCAGGACCAGGCAGGCGCTGTCTAGACGGCGCTCAAGAAAAGTTTCTGAGCTCGGTGCCCTAACCCATCCTTTATGTGAGAGCGTCCCGCGCCGACGTGCGTCGAGGGCGATCAGGAAGGTGTGCCTCGCTCAGGCGTGCCGACCGGACGCTTCCTGAGCCTGTCGTATCTTCATGGAGGCCCTGAACGCCTCCCTGGTGGCCCTCTGGGCGATGGGATCTTTGGAGGTGGCGGCGACGATCTGGGCTGGCGACAGCGATGGCTCTGCGTACGATCCGAGTTCTATCTGGTAGGGACCCTGGTAACCTGAAACTTGCATGGTGCCCTGAAGGACGGCGTGCCCCGTGGACAGCAATTTGCTGATGCTACGCAGGACTGCCCTCGCCCGAGCCTCGTCCCTTTTTTTGTGATATTGCATGCGTGGATCGTCGAGTGGAGCGTCCTTCCACATATCTCTCAGCTCCCACCCGCGCGGAGTGTTCACATAGTCCGCCGCTTCCCCAAACCTCCTGCCCTGTGGGACGCTGAAGGATATGTCTTGCACAGACACGCCTCCTGCCCTGGACATAAGAGTCGCCTGCACGAGCAGGTGATCCCTGAACACCAGGTCCACTGCACGCATGGAAGGGCGACGGTCTCGAGGCACGCTTTGTTTCCCCGTGAGCACCTCCTTGAACCTTGAAAGCTCTGTCCGGTAGGACTCGTCCATGTAGGACACGAGCTCAGTGATGAGTGCGGAAAATTGCCCGATGAGTTCGGTCTGATCGATGTTGATGTTGCACTGGTTGGTGTCGCCGGTCTCGGGGACTAACGTTACGATGCTGGCGGGAGACGCGTAGGCTTTCCAAGGGCGCGCCTTCACGGGGGGCGTCCGCGAAAGAGGTCCGCCTAAGAAATACAGGCGCACGCGACACCCGGGATTTCCCAAAGACTCGGAGACGTGCTTCCACACGTCGTGGCGGCGGATGTCGTGCAGAGAAGACATGTTTATATAAACGCTGCTCTTTTTTTTTCTTCGGAGAAGGATAGGTCCTCCTGGTGCGAGAACAGCCGGCAGCCCATCCAGCCCAATTTGGCAGAGCTAATCGACTGGTGTGTGTGTGTGTGTGTGTGTGTGTGTGTGTGTGTGTGTGTGTGTGTGTGTGTGTGTGTGTGTGTGTGTGGGTGTGTGTGTGTGTGTGTGTGTGTGTGTGGGT
>Ga0194129_10000689_pt1 | contig 62499 bp, 54 predicted proteins | sample TA2KigCa35mmetaG_FD_150862 | JGI IMG/M metagenome (GOLD analysis project Ga0194129, IMG submission 150862) | Freshwater microbial communities from Lake Tanganyika, Tanzania - TA2015038 Kigoma Deep Cast 35m | ecosystem: Environmental > Aquatic > Freshwater > Lake | place: Tanzania: Lake... | reverse complement strand
CAAGCGCAAGCTGCCGGTCACCACGCTGCTTTACGCGCTGGATAGCGCGGCCACTGAAATGCAGCGGGTCGAGCGCGACGGGCAGATGGAACCGCATGAAATTCGCGGCATGGATGCCGAGGAAATCCTGAATTCCTTCTATGGCCAGGTTGTCTTTGCGCGCGGCCCCAAGGGCTGGTCACGCACCTTTGACCCCGATGCCTTCCGTGGCGTGAAGCTTGCTGAAGCGCTGGTGGATGCGCGCAGCGGTGAAGTGGTGGCTGAGAAGGAAACCAAGCTGACGCCACGCATGGCGCGCAAGATTGCCGAAGCCGGCACAACGGAAGTGCTGGTGAGCCGCGCTGAATTGCTCGGCCGCTTTGTGGCGGAAGACCTGGTGAATATGGAGACCGGGGAAATCTGGGCCGAAGCCGGTGAGGAATTGACCGAGCCGAAGCTGAACCTGATTGAGGAAATCGGGCTCAATCGCCTTCCGACACTGGGCATTGATCAGGCCGTTGGTCCTTGGATGCGCAATACGCTCGCGGTGGACAAGAATTCCAATCGTGACGAAGCGCTGATGGACATTTATCGCGTGATGCGTCCGGGTGAACCACCGACGCCTGAAACGGCAGAAGCGCTGTTCCGTGGGCTATTCTTCGACATGGAACGCTATGATCTTTCCACGGTCGGGCGTGTGAAGATGAATATGCGCCTTGGCTTTTCGTTGGAAGAAGTGCCGGATTATGTGCGTATCCTGCGCAAGCAGGATATTGTGGCCACACTTCGCGTGCTGCTCGACCTGAAGGATGGGCGCGGGCAGATTGATGATATTGACAATCTCGGCAATCGCCGCGTGCGGTCGGTTGGCGAATTGATGGAAAATCAGTATCGCGTTGGCTTGCTGCGGATGGAACGCGCGATCAAGGAACGCATGGGGTCGGTGGATATCGATACTGTCATGCCGCATGACCTGATCAATGCGAAGCCGGCGGCGGCGGCGGTGCGGGAATTCTTCGGCTCCTCGCAGCTTTCGCAATTCATGGACCAGACCAATCCGCTTTCGGAAGTGACGCATAAGCGTCGCCTGTCGGCGCTTGGTCCGGGTGGTCTCACGCGTGAGCGTGCCGGCTTTGAAGTGCGCGATGTGCACCCCACGCATTATGGCCGCATCTGCCCGATTGAAACGCCGGAAGGCCCGAATATCGGCCTGATCAATTCACTCGCGACCTTTGCTAAGGTGAACAAATACGGCTTCATCGAAACACCGTATCGCCTGGTGAAGGATGGGCAGATTGTGGGTGATTCCCGCTATCTGTCTGCGATGGAAGAAGAACGCCTGATCGTCGCGCAAGCAGACGCCAATGTGGATACGGATGGCCGCTTCAAGGATGAATTGGTATCGGTCCGTCAGGGCGGCGATTTCCGTCTGGTGAAGCCGGAAGAAGTGACGGCGATTGACGTCTCCCCGAAGCAGTTGGTCTCGGTGGCGGCGGCGCTGATCCCCTTCCTGGAAAACGATGACGCGAACCGCGCTTTGATGGGTTCCAACATGCAGCGCCAAGCGGTGCCGCTGATCCGCGCCGATGCGCCGCTGGTCGGCACTGGCATGGAAGCCGCTGTGGCGCGTGATTCGGGTGCGACGATTGTGGCGCGCCGCGATGGCGTGGTGGATTCGATTGACGGCGCGCGCATCGTGGTGCGTGCTACGTCTGCCGATGGTTCGACCAGCGGCGTTGATATCTATCGGCTGCGCAAATACATGCGGTCCAACCAATCCACCTGCATCAACCAGCGCCCACTGGTGAAGGTGGGTGATGCGGTGAAGGTGGGCGATATCATCGCCGATGGTCCTTCGACCGAGCTTGGCGAATTGGCGCTGGGGCGGAATGTGCTTTGCGCCTTCATGCCTTGGAATGGCTATAACTTCGAAGATTCGATCCTGATCAGCGAACGCATCGCGCGTGACGACGTGTTCACGTCGATCCACATCGAAGAATTTGAGGTGATGGCGCGCGACACGAAGCTCGGCCAGGAAGAAATCACCCGCGATATTCCGAATGTGGGTGAAGAAGCGCTTCGTAACCTGGACGAAGCCGGCATTGTCTATATCGGTGCCGAGGTTAATCCAGGCGATATTCTGGTGGGGAAGGTAACGCCCAAGGGCGAAAGCCCGATGACGCCGGAAGAAAAGCTGCTGCGCGCGATCTTTGGTGAAAAAGCTTCCGATGTGCGCGACACTTCATTGAAGCTGCCGCCGGGTGTTGCTGGTACCGTTGTTGATGTGCGCGTCTTCTCCCGCCGCGGCATTGACAAGGATGAGCGCGCGATGGCGATTGAGCGCGCCGAGATTGAACGCCTTGCCAAGGACCGCGATGATGAAAAGGCGATCCAGGAGCGTTCCTTCTATTCGCGCTTGCGTGAACGCCTGCTGAACCGTAAGGCCACTGGCGGCTTCAAGGCGGTCAAATCCGGCACGGTGATCACCGATGAAGTGCTGGATGAATTCGCCAAGGCGACATGGCGCCAGATTTCGGTCGCGGATGATGCCGCGATGGCCGAAATTGAAGCCATGAAGCGCGAATTCGATGCCGCGATCGAAAGGCTGCAAAAGCGTTTTGAGAGCAAGGTCGAAAAGGTCCAGCGCGGTGATGAATTGCCGCCGGGCGTGATGAAGATGGTCAAGGTCTTCATCGCCGTGAAGCGCAAGCTTCAGCCGGGCGACAAGATGGCCGGCCGCCATGGCAATAAGGGTGTGGTCAGCCGTGTTGTGCCGGTGGAAGACATGCCCTTCCTGGAAGATGGCACCTCGGTTGATCTGGTGCTGAACCCGCTAGGCGTGCCTTCGCGCATGAATGTGGGGCAGATTCTGGAAACTCATCTGGGGTGGGCTTGCGCCAATCTCGGCCGTCAGGTCGGCGAATTGGTGGATGAGTATCGCCATCGCAGCGCGCGCCGCAGTGAATTGGAAGCCAAGCTCAAGGATATCTATGGCGAAGAAGTTTTCGCCCGCGATATCGCGCCGATGGCGGATGATCAGTTGGTGGAGCTTTGCGAAAACCTGAAAAAGGGCATCCCGATTGCCACACCTGTGTTCGATGGTGCGCGCATGGCCGATATTGAAGGCATGCTGGACAAGGCCGGGCTTGATACCTCGGGCCAGGTTTGGCTGCATGATGGCCGTTCGGGTGAGCGTTTCGAACGCAAGGTGACGGTTGGCTACATCTATATGTTGAAGCTGCATCACCTGGTGGATGACAAGATCCACGCGCGTTCTATCGGGCCTTACAGCCTGGTAACGCAGCAGCCCTTGGGCGGCAAGGCGCAATTCGGCGGTCAACGCTTCGGCGAAATGGAAGTTTGGGCTTTGGAAGCCTATGGCGCTGCCTTTACGCTGCAGGAAATGCTGACCGTGAAATCGGACGATGTTTCGGGCCGCACCAAGGTCTATGAAGCAATCGTGCGTGATCAGGACAGTTTTGAGGCTGGTATTCCGGAATCCTTCAACGTGTTGGTGAAGGAACTGAAATCGCTTGGTCTCAATGTTGACCTGGAAAATCGCCCGGTCTGATGGATCAGCCTAGTCTTATTCTCTCACCGCTCAGCCGTCACGAGGCTTTCGTGGCGGCGGCCCCGCTCAAGAGGTTGGCCGCATGAACGAGCTTATGAAAATCCTGGGTCAGACGGGTCAGGCCGTCACTTTTGACCAGATCAAGATCACCATGGCGAGCCCGGAGCAAATCCGGTCCTGGTCCTATGGCGAGATCAAGAAGCCGGAAACCATCAATTACCGCACCTTTAAGCCGGAGCGGGACGGGCTTTTCTGTGCGCGCATCTTTGGCCCGATCAAGGATTATGAGTGCCTTTGCGGCAAGTATAAGCGGATGAAGTTCCGCGGCATCATTTGCGAAAAATGCGGCGTGGAAGTGACCTTGGCCAAGGTGCGCCGCGAACGCATGGGCCATATCGAATTGGCGAGCCCGGTTGCGCATATCTGGTTCCTGAAGTCCCTGCCATCGCGCGTGGGGCTGATGGTGGATATGTCGCTGAAGGAGCTTGAAAAGATTCTCTATTTCGAAAGCTATGTGGTGCTGGAACCGGGCCTCACGGACCTGAAGCTGCACCAGCTTTTGAACGAGGATCAGTATCAGGCGAAGCTGGATGAATTCGGTGAGGATTCCTTCAGCGTCGGCATCGGCGCGGAAGCCGTGAAGCAGATGTTGGGCGGGATTGAGCTTCAGAAGGAAGGCGTGACGTTGCGCGCCGAATTGAAGGAAGCGACATCGGAAGCCAAGCGCAAGAAGCTTGTGAAGCGGCTGAAGCTGTTGGAAGCCTTCGCCGAATCGGGTGCGCATCCGCAATGGATGATTCTGGATGTGGTGCCGGTCATTCCGCCGGAACTCCGCCCGCTGGTGCCGCTCGATGGGGGGCGCTTTGCGACATCGGATCTGAATGATCTCTATCGCCGCGTGATCAACCGTAACAACCGCCTGAAGCGGCTGATTGAATTGCGCGCACCTGATATCATCGTTCGCAATGAAAAGCGCATGTTGCAGGAATCGGTGGATGCGCTGTTTGACAATGGCCGGCGCGGTCGCGCGATTACGGGTGCCAATAAGCGACCGCTGAAATCGCTATCCGATATGCTGAAGGGCAAGCAGGGCCGCTTCCGTCAGAACCTGCTCGGCAAGCGCGTGGATTATTCTGGCCGTTCGGTGATTGTGGTGGGGCCGGAATTGAAGCTCCATCAATGCGGCCTACCAAAGAAGATGGCGCTGGAGCTCTTCAAGCCGTTCATCTACTCCAAGCTGGAAAAATACGGTCACGCCACCACCATCAAGGCCGCAAAGCGGATGGTGGAAAAGGAACGCCCCGAAGTATGGGATATTCTTGAGGAGGTGATCCGCGAACACCCGGTGCTCCTGAACCGCGCGCCGACTTTACACCGTTTGGGCATTCAGGCGTTTGAGCCTGTTTTGATTGAAGGCAAGGCGATTCAGCTTCACCCGCTGGTCTGCACCGCCTTCAACGCGGATTTCGACGGCGACCAGATGGCAGTGCATGTCCCGCTCAGCCTGGAAGCGCAGTTGGAAGCGCGTGTCTTGATGATGTCCACCAACAACATCCTGAGCCCGGCGAATGGCAAGCCCATCATCGTGCCGAGCCAGGATATTGTCTTGGGGCTGTATTACCTCAGCCTGGAAACCCCGGAATTCCGCGCGGTGCAAAAGCGTGTGGATGAGGTGCGGGCGCTGATTGAAAGCGCCGGCGCCAAGGGTGGCAAGAACCTGACAACGGAAGAGACCGAGTCGCTGAAATTCCGCCCGCAAATCTTCCGTGGCCTGCGTGAAATTGAACAGGCTTTGGCGAATGGGCTGATCGCACCGCATTCTGCCGTGCATGCGCGGGTCGATATCGGCGTTGAAAATGGCGGACCGGCGACGGTTCTGACCACGCCTGGGCGCATGATGATTGCGGATTTGCTGCCTTCACACCCGCAGCTGCCTTATGCGCTGGTGAACCGACAGCTCACGAAGAAGAATATCTCGGATGTGATTGACGCGGTATATCGCCATTGCGGCCAGAAGGAGAGCGTGATCTTCGCTGACCGTCTGATGGGGCTTGGCTTCCGTCATGCGGCGCACGCGGGAATTTCCTTCGGCAAGAACGACATGGTGGTGCCTGACGACAAGAAGGGCATGATCGAACGCACCAAGGCCGAGGTGAAAGAATTCGAACAGCAATACCTGGATGGCCTGATCACTGCTGGTGAGCGTTACAACAAGGTGGTTGATGCCTGGTCGCGCTGCACGGATGAAGTGGCCGGCGCGATGATGAAGGAAATTCAGCGCCAGGAAATCGGCAAGCCGACCAATAGCGTTTGGATGATGAGCCATTCCGGTGCGCGTGGTTCGCCCGCGCAGATGCGCCAGCTTGCCGGCATGCGCGGCCTGATGGCGAAGCCTTCGGGCGAAATCATCGAACAGCCGATCATCGCCAACTTCAAGGAAGGGCTTTCGGTGCTGGAGTATTTCAACTCCACCCACGGCGCTCGCAAAGGCCTGGCCGATACTGCGCTGAAGACCGCCAATTCAGGTTATCTGACGCGGCGACTGGTGGATGTGGCGCAGGATTGTATCATTGTGGAGCCCGATTGCGGCACCGAGCGTGGTCTTTCCGTGCGGGCGGCAATGGATGGCGCGGAAGTGGTCTCCTCGCTTTCTGAACGTATCCTGGGCCGCACCGCGCAGGAAGATGTGGCCGATCCGGAAACGGGCGAGATCATCGTCCTGCGCAACAACCTGATTGATGAAGTGCAGGCGGAACGCATCGAAAAATCCGGTGTGGAGCAGGTGAAGATCCGCTCCGTGCTGACCTGCGATGCGCGTCAGGGCGTGTGCGGCCTATGCTATGGCCGTGATCTTGCCCGCGGTACGCCGGTCAATATCGGTGAAGCGGTTGGCGTTATCGCCGCGCAATCCATCGGTGAGCCTGGCACGCAGCTCACGATGCGCACCTTCCATATCGGTGGCGCGGCGCAGCGTGGTGCGGAACAGAGCGCGGTGGAAGCCGCATCTGAAGGCACCATCAAATTCCTCAATCGCGTGGTGGTGGCCAATAGCCAAAACCAACCGATTGTCATGAGCCGCAATTGCGAAATCGCGTTGTATGACGCGCAGGGTCGTGAACGGTCGCGTCAGCGCGTGCCTTATGGGGCACGCCTGACTGCGGAAGATGGCGTGCAGGTCACGCGCGGCCAGAAGTTGGCCGAATGGGACCCCTTCACACTGCCGATCATCACCGAACGCAATGGCCGCGTTGAATGCGCCGATCTGATCGAAAATGTAACACAGGTTGACCGCGTTGACGAAGTGACGGGCCTGTCCTTCCGCGAAGTCGTGGAATACAAGGCGCCCGGCAAGGCTGCTGATCTCCGCCCGCGCCTGATTTTGCGGGATGAGGCCGGCAATGTCGTGAAGCGTGAAAACGGCACCGAAGCGATCTACTTCCTGACGCCGGGCACGATTCTCTCGGTGGAAAACAATGCGACTGTCGCTGCCGGTGACGTGCTGGCGCGCCTGCCGCGTGAAAGCTCCAAGACGCGCGACATTACGGGCGGTCTGCCGCGAGTCGCTGAATTGTTCGAGGCGCGCCGGCCGAAGGATCATGCGATCATCAGCGAAGTTGATGGCCGCGTGGAATTCGGCAAGGACTACAAGGCGAAGCGCCGCATCCTGGTGGTGCCGGAACCGGTGGGTGATGAACCGCCTGTGGCGCGCGAATACCTGGTGCCCAAGGGCAAGCACGTGTCCGTTCAGGAAGGCGACTATGTGAAGCGCGGCGATCCGCTTGTGGATGGCCCTCGCGTGCCGCATGACATTCTGCGGGTGCTGGGCGTCGAAAAGCTGGCCGATTACCTGGTGGACCAGATTCAGGAAGTCTATCGGCTTCAGGGCGTGAAGATCAACGACAAACATATTGAAGTGATCGTGCGCCAGATGCTGCAGAAGGTTGAGGTCACCGATCCGGGCGACACCACCTATCTAATCGGCGAACAGGTAGACCGCATCGAATTCGAGATTGAGAATGAGAAGCGGATTGCTGCCCAGGAACGCCCAGCGGTGGCCGAGCCGGTGCTGCAGGGCATCACCAAGGCGTCCTTGCAGACCGGGTCCTTCATCTCTGCCGCGTCCTTCCAGGAAACGACCAGGGTGCTGACGGAAGCTGCGACGGCGGGCAAGGTGGATTACCTGGCCGGCCTCAAGGAAAACGTCATCGTCGGTCGCCTGATCCCGGCCGGGACGGGTTCTGTGATGAACCGCCTGCGGGCCTTGGCGGCACAGCGCGATCGGGGCCGCCTGGCGGCGGCTTCGCCGGCCTTGCCGGAACCCAAGGCCGCCGAATAAGGCGGATTTGGCCGATGCCTGTGGTGGGGATGAAAGTTGTGGAAACAGGTCGAATTATCCCCTTCCAACAGGTGAACGGCGCTTGACTTGAACCGGGGCGAGACGTAAAACCCCGAGCGTTTTGCGACTCCCCGTTGGGGAATTCGCTGAATTTGGACCGAAAGCTGCGCCGCCGGCGCCGTCTCCTTTCAGGGGGCTGAGGCCGGCAGCCGATTGGACGCCCGGAGGGCACGATAAGTCGTGCCGCACGGGGCATTGCCTTTTGGTGGGGCTGAAGGTTTTTTGGATGGTATCTGAAGGGGCGTCATGCCGACGATCAACCAACTCATCGCCCAAGGGCGTGAGACGAAGCCAGACCGGAACAAGGTTCCGGCGCTGAAGGGCAGCCCGCAGAAGCGCGGCGTCTGCACGCGCGTCTACACGACCACGCCGAAGAAGCCGAACTCCGCGCTGCGCAAGGTTGCAAAGGTGCGTCTGACGAACGGCTTTGAGGTCGTGAGCTATATTCCTGGCGAAGGTCACAATCTGCAGGAACACTCGGTGGTCCTGATCCGCGGTGGCCGCGTGAAGGACCTTCCGGGCGTTCGCTACCACATCCTGCGCGGCGTGCTGGATACCCAGGGCATCGCCAAGCGTCGCAAGCGCCGTTCGCTCTACGGCGCAAAGCGTCCGAAGTGAGGGGCTGAACTATGTCGCGTCGTCACCGCGCTGAAAAACGTGAGGTTCTGCCGGATCCGAAATTCGGCGATATCGTTCTCAGCCGCTTCATGAACGTTCTTATGTATGACGGGAAAAAAAGCGTGGCCGAATCCATCGTCTACGCGGCGATGGATACGCTGAAGAAGAGGGGTGGGCCCAATAGCGACCCGCTGCGTCTGTTCCATGAGGCGATGGATAATGTGAAGCCCGCCGTGGAAGTGCGCAGCCGCCGCGTTGGTGGTGCCACGTATCAGGTTCCCGTTGAAGTCCGTGCGGAACGTCGCCAGGCTCTAGCGATCCGCTGGCTGATCGAAAGCGCGCGCAAGCGCGGTGAGAATACCATGGAAGAGCGTTTGTCGGCTGAGCTGATGGATGCGGCGAATAATCGCGGCTCTGCCGTGAAGAAGCGCGAAGATGCGCACCGGATGGCTGAAGCCAACAAGGCCTTCAGCCACTACCGCTGGTAAACAACCCCCGATCTGGAATCACGAACATGGCCAAGGCGAAATTTGAGCGGAACAAGCCGCATTGCAACATCGGGACGATCGGGCACGTGGACCATGGCAAGACGTCGCTGACGGCGGCGATTACCAAGGTTCTGGCGAAGGCGGGTGGGGCGACCTTCACGGCCTATGATCAGATTGACAAGGCGCCGGAAGAACGCGCGCGCGGCATCACGATTTCCACGGCGCATGTGGAATATGAAACCGCGAAGCGTCACTACGCGCATGTGGATTGCCCCGGCCACGCCGACTACGTGAAGAACATGATCACAGGCGCGGCGCAGATGGATGGCGCGATCCTGGTGGTGTCTGCCGCCGACGGTCCCATGCCGCAAACGCGTGAGCACATCCTGCTCGCGCGCCAGGTTGGCGTGCCGGCGCTGGTGGTCTTCCTCAACAAGGTTGATATGGCGGATCCTGATCTGCTCGAACTCGTTGAAATGGAAGTGCGTGAGCTGCTGAGCAGCTACCAATTCCCGGGCGATGACATCCCCATCATCCACGGCTCGGCGCTGTGTGCGCTCGAAGACCGTGATCCTGAAAAGGGTGAGCAGGCGATCCTGAAGCTGATGGAAGCGGTTGATGCGTATATTCCGCAGCCGGAGCGCCCGATTGATCGCCCCTTCCTGATGCCAATCGAAGACGTGTTTTCGATCTCTGGTCGCGGCACGGTGGTGACGGGTCGTGTGGAGCGCGGGATTGTGCGCGTGGGCGAGGAAGTTGAAATCATCGGCCTGAAGGCCACGGTGAAGACGACGGTGACCGGCGTTGAGATGTTCCGCAAGCTGCTCGATCAGGGTCAGGCGGGCGACAATATCGGCGCGCTGCTGCGTGGCACGAAGCGTGAGGATGTGGAACGTGGCCAGGTTCTGGCCGCGCCTGGCTCCATTACGCCGCACACGAAGTTCAAGGCGGAAGCCTATGTGCTGACGAAGGAAGAAGGTGGGCGTCACACGCCGTTCTTCACCAATTATCGTCCGCAATTCTACTTCCGCACGACGGATGTGACGGGTGTTGTGGCTCTGCCGGAAGGCGTTGAGATGGTGATGCCGGGTGACAATGTGTCGATGGATGTTGAGCTGATTGCGCCGATCGCGATGGATGAAGGCTTGCGCTTCGCCATTCGTGAAGGTGGCCGCACCGTCGGCGCCGGCGTTGTCGCGAAGATCACGGCGTAAGAAAGCTTGGGGGTGGAGAGGTTTCGGCCTTTCCGCCTTTGGTTTGCGCGGTTAGGGTGTTGTTCCGGGCTGTGTTTAGGGGTGTAGCTCAATTGGCTAGAGCGCCGGTCTCCAAAACCGGAGGTTGGGGGTTCGAGACCCTCCACCCCTGCCAAGTTTGGGTTGTTTTCTCCGGGTGGGGGCTGTCAGGGCTGCCGCCCGGTGATGTTTTTCAGGGGAAGTGACATTGGCCAAGCTCGATCCCGCGCAATTTGTTCGGGAAGTCCGTCAGGAAGCCTCCAGGGTGACCTGGCCTTCGCGGAAGGAGACCCTCATCACCACGGGGCTGGTGCTGGGGCTTTCGACCTTGGCCGCGATTTTCTTCCTGGTTGTTGACCAGCTGATCCAGTTGGCCATGCGGCTGGTCTTTGGTATCGGCTGAGTAGGTTTTAAGGAGGTACGGCACCGTGGCCGAGAAGAAGTGGTATGTCGTGCATGTCTATTCTGGCTTCGAGCGCAAGATCGCCGAGCAGATCAAGCAGCAGGCTGCGCAGAAGGGCCTGGCCGACAAGTTCGACGAAGTGCTGGTGCCGACCGAGCAGGTGGTTGAGGTGCGGCGTGGCCAGAAGGTGGATACGGACCGCAAATTCTTCCCTGGCTATGTGCTGGTGAAGATGGAAATGACTGATGATGCTTGGCATTTGGTTAAGGACACGCCGAAAGTCACCGGCTTTCTAGGTGCGCGCAACAGGCCGCAGCCGGTGCCAGCGTCTGAGGCGGAGCGTTTGCTGAAGCAGATGCAGGAAGGCGTGGACAAGCCCCGTAGGCCGGCCGTGGTTTATGAGGTTGGTGAGCAGGTACGTGTGGCTGATGGCCCCTTCACGTCCTTCAATGGCGTGGTTGAGGAAGTGGATGAGGAAAAGGGCCGCCTGAAGGTGAGCGTTTCCATCTTTGGTCGCTCAACCCCGGTGGATCTGGAATACGGCCAGGTCGAAAAACTGTAGGGCCTTCCAACAGCCCGTGGCGCGTGATCCGCCGAGCCGGATCACGCCTCTGGCGATCAAGCTTACTTTGGCAGTACTGCCTGCAAGGAGGTACGCACATGGATCGCCGCCGGGCCAGGTGCCGCGAGAGCCTCAGCCAGCTTCGGCATATCCGCATCCGTTTCAATGCGCGTTACCGGCACGCGAAACGCCGCGCACCAGGCGGCTAAATCCGGGTTTTCCAGGCTGGTGCCACTCACACGCCCCGGATGCGCACGTTCCTGATGGATGCGGATGGACGCATAGGAACCATTATCCGACAGGATCATCTTGAGCGGGACACCTCGCGCCACCGCCACCGCGAATTCCCCGCCTGTCATGAGTGCGCCGCCATCACCGACCAGCGCAATCACCTGCCGATCAGGATGGCGCAGCGCCGCCGCCACGCCGGCGGGCACGCCAAAACCCATGGCGCCCGAAACCGGCGCCAATAGCCGACGCGGCGAAACCCAGGCGATCTTGCGATAGAAGGGAGCACCAAAGGTGCCGGCATCCAGCGCAATCATCGCATCCGGTGCGGCGATTTCGCCAATCAGCTTCGCGATACGCGCAAAGGCGACGCCGTCATTATGCGTGGTTGCCGCTATTTGGGCGTCAGCGGTTTGCAGATCGCGCAACTTCTTCGCCCAGGCTCCACGCGCAGCAGGGGCGCCTGGCTTTTCCGCGCCAAGCGCGGCCAGCACGGCGCGCGCATCGGCGGCCACCGCAAGCTCGGCGGGGAAATGCCAGCCAAGGAAACGCGGTTCCACGCAGATATGTGCAAGCCGCTGACCGGGCGCGGGCCAAATCCAGCCCTGCGTGGTGATATCTGTCAGCCGCGTACCCAGTGCCACCACCAGATCCGCATCGGCAAAGGCGGCGCGCTGCGCATCCGGGTTTCTGAGGCCAAGATCACCCGCGTAAAGCGCGTGATCATTCGGGAAAAGATCCTGCCGGCGGAAGGAAACGGCAACGGGGGTCTGCCAGGCCTCCGCAAAGCTCAGCAGCGCTTCGCGCCCACCCGGCGTGTCAATCGCGTGGCCGGCCAGGATGATCGGGCGTTCCGCGCCGCGCAGCATGGAAGCCAGCCGCGCAACATCGGCGGGGGCGGGTTGCGCGGGCGCGGCGATGGTGGCGGGCGGGATGGCGGCTGCGCAGGGTTCCGCCAGCACATCTTCCGGCAGGCTGAGCACCACCGGCCCCGGCACGCCCTGCATCGCCATGGCATAGGCGCGCGCGATCAATTCCGGCACCTGATCCGCGCTGGTTGCCTCGCCTACCCATTTCGCGATGCCGCCGAACATGCGGGCATAGTCAATTTCCTGGAAGGCATTGCGGCGCAAATCGCGCTTTTCCACCTGCCCAATCAGCAGGATCATCGGCACCGCATCCTGTTCCGCCGTATGCAGCGCGATGGAGGCATTGCAGGCGCCGGGCCCGCGTGAGACCAGCACCACGCCGGGCTTGCCGGTCATTTTGCCATCGGCCACGGCCATGAAGCCGGCGCCGCCTTCACTGCGGCAAGTGACCAAATCCATGCGCGGATGGGCATGCAGCGCATCAAGGAGCGCGATATAGCTTTCGCCGGGCACGCAAAAGGCCCGGTCAATGCCCTGGGCCGCGAGGAATTCAATCAGGGCTTCGGCAGCAGTTATCATGAGTGCGATCCTTCCTGGGATGACGCATAACCCGCCCATCGCGGATGATCCATCGCACCATGGCGGAAAATCTGTATAAGCCCGGATCCAGGGAAGCATTCCAACCGGGAAGGACGTCATTTCATGCAAATCACCCGTCGCGCCGCTGTGGCGCTTGCGCTCTCCACACCTGCCCTGGCTTCGGCCCGCGCCCAGGGGGCTTGGCGGCCGGATCGGCCAATGCGCGTGATTGTGCCCTTTGCCCCTGGCGGAGCGACCGATGTGGTGGCGCGGCTGGTTTCAGATGCAGCTTCGCAGATGCTCGGGCAGAATATCGTGATCGAAAACCGCGCCGGCGGTGCTGCCGGGTTGATTGGTTCTGAAGCGGCGGCCAAATCCGCAGCGGATGGCTATACCATCATGATCCATTCCAATGCGCATGTGATCGCACCAAGCCTCGTGGCGCGCATGCCCTTTGATCCGATTGCGGATTTTGCCCCCGTGGCGCATCTGGGCCGCATTCCGCAGGTGCTGGTCATCAACCGCAGTATCCCGGCGACCGATATGCGTTCCCTGATTGTGTGGCTGCGCGCCAATTCGGGAAAGATCAATTTTGCCTCGGCCGGCATTGGCAGCGCCAATCATTTGACTTCCGAAGTCTTCCGCGCGGCGCTGCCGGATGTGGAAATGCAGATGGTCCAGTATCGCGGCGGCGGCCCTGCCATGGCCGCGGTGATTTCAGGCGAAGCCCATATGGCGGTGGACCCAACGGCTTCCGCCACGTCCCATATCCGCGCCGGCACAGTGCGCCCGATTTCCATTTCCGGGTCTCAGCGCGTGGCAAGCCTGCCGGAGATTCCGGCCGCCACTGAAGCCGGCTTGCCGGCCTGGGCGGGTGCAGCCTGGATCGGCGCCTTTTCGCCAGCGCAAACGCCGCGCGGGATTGTGGAAGCGCTGAACGTCACCTTCAACGCGGCCATGGAACGCATCAAGCCACGGCTGGTTGACATCGGCATTGAAATTGAACCGCAATACGCGTCTATCGCGGCCTTCAGCGCTTATGTGCGTGAAGAACTTGCCCGCAGCGCAGCCGTGCTACGCGCGGCGGGTGTGAAGCCGGAATAGGGCTTCATTCACCCTGTTGCAGCAGCGCGATCACCGCGCGCTGCCAGGCTTCAAAGGCGCCGCTTGCTGCGGCGCCTTTCGCTTCCGCCTCTCGGCTTGCGGCATTCAACCTTTGCCGCACGGCCTGCTGTTCCCCGCCGGTGCGATCTTCCACCGCCTGGCGGGCACGTGTCAGCGCCTGATCGGCTGAGCGTGCTTCGCGTGCTGCCAGGCGTGCCGCATCCAGCAAGAGGCGGATTTGTTGCAGCGATGTGATGGTGGCGGCGAGTGCCTCGCGCCCCGGCACATCGGCGGCGGTACGATTCAAGGCTTCCTGCAAGCGCTGAACCGAACCCGGCCCGCCTGGGACGCGGCGGACCGAGGCTTCCAGATCAAACTGCGCGGCTTGCAGCAAGTTGGGACCGCCAAGCCCCTGATCCCAGAGTGCTACGTCCTGGCTCCCCGTCCGCTCAAAGCCGAGCCGTATGGTTTTCGGTGTGGCTTCCAATTGTGTCTCAAAACGCAAACCAAAATCACTCTCTGCCGCTACTTGGAAACGCGGTGTGGCGCCAGGCCGGCGCGGCAGGTCAATCACCATCACGCCGCTTGCGCCGCGCGGATCAATCGTCACCACAGTTTCGTCAATCGTCTTCAACGTAAAGGTCATGAAGCCGCGTCGCAGGTTGAAACGTGTCAGTTCAAACTGATCGACAGTTTGGCTCGAAAGGCAGACATCACGATCGTGCGCGAAAGCGATCAGGCGTTGATCGCCAGGCGATAGCGCGCGTAATTCCGCATCACCCAGAAAGCTCGGTGCGCCGTCACCATCAAATACCGTCGCCAGCCCATCCGGCAGCACGTGGTTGGAGGTATTGCTGAAGCGCAGCGCCTGAAGTGGGCGCGCAGCCCATAGGTTTTGAACCCACCAGACCCGTTCCGCCGGTAGGCTCACATCAAGGGACGGCAGATTCGCTGTTTCACCACTGCGGAGCGTCACGGGCCGTTCCAGGGTGAAGGCGACGCGCCCAGCAGCAACCTGAGTCGCGACATTCACGGCGAGCGGCGCAGGGGCCGGCGCCGGCGCGGGTGCAGGCGCAGCCGATACTGTGGGCGCATTTATCAGGTCATTCATGCTTGGCGGAGGTGCAGCAGCCGGCGGTGCCATCATGGACGCAGCGGCCGGCATGCGTGGCATCGCGCCAGTATCGGGCCGTACGCGAATGGCTTCCGCAATGCGCACCGGCAATTCAGGGCGCGGCGCGGTGATGGGTTCAAAGATCGGCTGGCGAAACGCCGCAGCATTATCCGACACCAGCGAAATCCGCACGCCTTCCCAATCACTGCCCGAGGCATTTTCCACCACGGCCCAGCCCATCAGCCGCGCCTGCCCGCCCGTTGCGCCAAGCGGCGGCGCCACCAGCCGATAGGATGGCTTCCACAGCGGCGCGCCGACAATATAAATCACTGCCACCTGGCGCGCGCGATCAGACCTCAGGCGGATTTCGGTGCGCCTTTCATCATCGCTGCGCGCCGCCGCCAGTGCCTCTGCCGCGCGTGCGACGCGGGCGGCAAGTGCGGGGTCGGTCAGCGTGACCTCATCGCCCGATTTCAGCAGCACCGAAAGCAACCCGCGCAGCCAGATCAGCGAAAGATGCAGGCCGGCATCGGTTTCAGTGGCTGTCGCAATACGCCCGCGCGCATCGGCAGCTTCGGCTTCCTGACCGCGGAGCGCATTGAGTAGGCTCGCGCGATTTTCGAAATCGGCGGGACGAAGCGGCAGGCCGCGAAAAGCCTCATTCAACAAATCCCGCGCTGGCAGGCTGAGGCCTTCAACGCGCCCGGCAGGATCAAGAATGAGCAGGGATCGCAACAGATCATCCACATCGCCGAGTGGCGCGCGAAATACCACAGGCGCATTCGCCGCCACTTCGCCGGCGCGTTCAATTTGCGCAATGCCGGCAGAGGAAAGCGTGACCCCGCGGATCGGCATTTCCGCTGCAAACGCCGCAGGGGCAATCAACGTAAGGGCGAGGCTGGTACGACGCATGGGCTTGGCTCAGTCAAATGCGGCCTTGGGTCCTTGCGTATCCAAAACGGCGAATTTAGGGCGCCTTTACCGGGCGATTGGCATGGCTTGCTTGCGGCACTCCGCGATTGAGCGACATATGCGAATGTACACATAGCCACGCATCAGGTTTGCCATGGAAAATCATGGTGGCGCGTCCGGGCCTGTCAAAGCGTGAGCCATCCGGGTGAAAGCCCGTACTGGTCCAGGGTGCGACAACCACGACCATGGATTTATCATCAGATGCCAACACATGGGTTTCCGAAAGCGTGAAGCGAAAATCTTCTGTCTTCGGCCAGACATTATCCCATTGCGTCGCCTGCCAGGCAGCAAGACCTGGAATCACATCACGATGTGTCCCAAAAGCCAGCACATCAGGGTGGAATAGTGGCCGCGCGGAGGCATAGTCAACTTCCCGAACATAACCGGCAAAGCGATCCAGCCAGGCATCAAACCAGGCGCACGTTGCGGCATCGGCATTTGGTAGATTGGTCATGTGGCACACCCTTTCGGCTTTCGTGGTGGCAGCCTGATCCGAAGCAGCGATGCTTTCAAGCCTTGCGGACCGAGGCTTGCCGGGCACGGGGCAGCGGGCTTAGCCTTACGGCAAGAAAACACACCAGAGGAGACAGCGCCATGACAGGCATTCATCGCCGCAGCGCTTTGCTGGCTGCGCCCGCGCTGATTGGCGCGCTTGCAAGCCGTGCCCATGCGCAAGCCTGGCCCGCGCGCCAGGTGCGTATTCTGGTGGGCTTCGCCGCCGGTGGCGCCAATGACATCATGGCGCGCCTGCTTGCCGCCAAGCTGGGTGAACGTATTCCAGGCAGCACTTTCGTGGTTGAAAATCGCCCCGGTGCCGGAACTTTGCTGGCGGCGGAACATGTCGCGCGGCAACCCGCGGATGGTTACACTTATCTGTTTGCGTCTTCTTCCACGCTGATTACGCTTTTGGTCAATCGCGCTGCGGGGCTTGATCTAACCCAGGCGTTTTCCGCGGTTTCCATGGCGCAATCATCACCCTTGCTGCTGGTATCGCGCAGTAATTTTCCGGCGCGCACCCTGCCGCAGGTAATTGAATTGGCAAAGCAGCGCCAAGGCAGGCTGACGATATCCCACCCTGGCAGCGGTGGCGTGAATCATCTCTCGCTGGTGATGCTTATGCAGCAAGTGGGCATCGAACTGACGATGGTGCCCTATAACGGCAATAATCCATCCCTCACGGCGCTGGTGCGCGGCGATGTGGAATTGGCGAGTGATTCACTATTCGCAACACGCGCATTGATTGAAGCCGGCACCATTCGCCCGATTGCAATTAACAGCGCGGAACGCTCTCCAACCTATCCCGACGTGCCAACATTCGCCGAAACCGTGCCTGGTTATGACGTGACCTTCTGGGGCGGCATCATGGCGCCGCGCGGTGTACCTGAACCCATTTTGGACCGGCTATCACAAGAACTCGACGCCATTTTGCGTCAGCCCGATGTCGCGGACCGTGTGCGCAGCTTTGGCGCCACGCCGGTGGGTGGCACGCGCGAGCATTACGCCAAGGTGATCCGGGAAGATTGGGTACGCTGGGGCGAAGTTGTGCGTGCCAGCGGAATCAAGCCCGATTGATGTTACAAGAGTGAAAAGGGGGATACCATGCCGAAACTCAGTGCTGATCGCGTCAAAGAAATTGGCCGCACACTTCTGATCGCTGCCGGCGCGCCGGCGGATGAGGCGGAAACCGTCGCGCGGCATTGCACCAGCGCCAATCTGGTGGGCCATGATTCACATGGGATCATCATGATCCCGGGCTATATCGAAAGAATCAAGGTGGGGCATATCGTGCCCGGTGCGCCCTGGAAGATTGTGCAGGAATCCGCGACGACCTCGGTGATTGATGGGCATTGGGGCTTTGGTTACGTCGCCAATGAAAAGGCCATGCGCTATACCATCGAAAAGGCGCAGAAATCCAATGTCGCCGCTGCGACTGTGTTTCGGCAGGGCCATATCGGCCGGCTCGCGAGTTATCCGCTCATGGCCGCTGAAGCTGGCATGATCGGGATATGCACCGCTGATTCCGGGCGTTCACCGAAGGCGGTTGCACCTTTCGGCGGACGTGAAGCGCGACTTGGCACAAACCCGATTTCCATTGCGGTGCCATCAGATTTGGCCGGGCCCTTTGTGCTGGATATGGCAACATCAGCCGCTGCCGCCGGCAAGGTGTTTCTCGCGCAAGCACGCGGGCAGGAGGTGCCGGATGGTTGGGTGATTGGCGCAGATGGCAAGCCCACGCGTGATCCTTCGCAATTGAAGAAGGGCGGTGCGCTGCTGCCATTGGGCGGCACGGAAGGCTATAAGGGTTTTGGGCTGGCTGCGATGGTGGAAATTCTCTGCGGTTTGCTGACCGGGCTTGGCTTTGGTGTTGAACCCACGGGCAGGCATAATGACGGCTGCTTCATGGCGGTTTTCAAGGTGGATGCCTTCCGCCCATTGGCGCAATTCAAACAGGAAGTCGCGGATTTCGCGCGCTATCTGAAGGACACACCGCCCGCTGAAGGCAGCCAAGGTGTTTTCTATCCTGGTGAGCTTGAAGCGATGTGCGAAGCAGACCGCCGCGCCAATGGCATTGAGATCGAAGATAAGACGATTGAGGTATTGACCAAGCTCGCCGGCGAATTGGGTGTTGCCGGCAAGCTTGGATTGTAGCGGTGTTCAGGTGAGATCGAAGCTGATCTCACCAAACCCTGCAAACCCGGCCTGCACGCGCTGGCCGGGCGGGACAAAAATGCAGCCCGTATAGGTGCCGGTCGTCACCACTTGGCCGGCGCGCAAATGCTCGCCAAGCCCATGCAGATGATTGGTGAGCCATACCAAAGGCAGCACGGGATCGCCCGAGGGATTCCCGCCCTTCTGGTCCACCTGCACCCCGCCCGCATAGGATTGCCGCACGGCGAGATTGGGCAGATCGAAGCGCCGCCAATCCGCGACGTCCGAACCCACCACATAGCCAAGATGCGCGACGTTATCGGCCATGCCCTCAGCAGGCGCCACGATCTTGTTATCCGCATAGCGCGATTGCACCAATTCAAGCAGCGGGTAGGCAGCGTCTATCGCATCAAGCACTTCTTCGTGGCTATAGGCGCTGCCGCGCGGCGGCAGATCGCGCTTCAGGCGAAAGGCGACTTCGGTTTCCAGGCCAATAGGGCGCGTGTTCGCCAGCCCCCAACGCCCGCCTGATTGCCGCGCGCCGCTGGCGGCCATGATGCCGAAATTGGTCGGCTTTCCAGGAGGGGTCGCACATTTCCAGCCGCCAATGGTGCCGCCAAGCGCTGTCAGCACACCGCGTTGAATGGCGAAGACCTCCGCCTCACTGCCTGGTGCGGCATCACCCAGATTGGCAATGGGCGCGCCGCCCTTGTGCACGCTGACCAGTTTTTCAATCGCGCGTGTGATGGTTTCAGACGACATGATCGGCGTTCCTATTCGTTCAATTCCGGAATGACCCAAAGCGGCGCCTCACCGCGCGCTGCGCGCTGCACATTGTCAAAAGCATTGCGCAGACGGGCTATATTGCTGTCCTGCGTGGGGCCGGCCATATGCGCGGTCAGCACGACATTATCCAGGCCAAATAACGGATTATCGGGCGGCGGCGGTTCCTGATCAAACACATCAAGCCCGGCACCCGCAATTTGTCCGGATGACAACGCGCGACAAAGCGCCGCCTCATCCACCACAGGCCCACGGCTGGTATTGATCAGGAAGGCGATGGGCTTCATCAGCGCCAATTCAGCTTCGCCCAACAACCCCTTGGTGCTGGCATTGAGCGGCACATGGAGCGAGACGATATCGGACGTCCGCAGCAATTCCCGATATAGCCGGAAACGCACATTCAGCGCATCCTCGGTTTCTTCGCGGAGCCTCGCGATATCATAGTAATGCACATTCATGCCGAAGGCCTGCGCCAACCGCGCGGTCTTTTTGCCGATGGTGCCAAGCCCTACAATGCCAAGGGTGCGACCGCGCAATTCATACAGCTTCGGCGTTTGATTACCGCGCCAACGGCCGGCGGCGACATTCACATGCTGGCGGATCAATTGCCGCGAAACGGCCAACATCAGCAGCACAGCATGTTCAGAAACCGCTGTGGAATTCGCCCCGCCATTATTGGCGAAAGGCACACCGCCACGCCGCGCTGCCGCGATATCCGCGCGGTCATACCCCGCACTCAAAACCTGGATCAGCTTCAGCTTGGGCGCGATGGCGTAGAGCTCATCCTTGACGAGCATATCCACAAAGCCGACCAGATATTCGGCCTCCGCCATGGTTTCTGTCCACTCCGCGTCGCCCGGCTTGGCGATACGCAGATCAAAACCATCTGGTGCCATTTCCTGGATCACGGCCTCATCCACCATGGATTGCGTAACAACAACAATACGCGGCTTCATGTTTCCTCCTAATACGCTTTCGGGCACAGCATGAACCGCCGCACGCCACCCGCCAAGGGGCGGGATTGCGGCGGGGCTTGGCTGGCGCCATGCTGCTTTGCGTCAAGCGATGGGACCAGGGGTGATATCAAGGTGAGGCAGCATTGCGCGCCAGCAGGGGCAGGCCCGGCATGAAGGAAGCCCCTTCGCGGCGCGCCTGGTTCATCCTGGCGGGAGGCTTTCTTGCCTTCACCATCAGCGCCGGCCTGATGCATGCCTATAGTGTTTTTCTGTTGGCTTTCATTGCCGAGTTTCGCTGGACCCGAGCGGAAAGTTCCATCGCTTATTCGGTCGGGCAGGTGGTGGGCGGCGTTTCATCCCCGCTGGTGGGCGGCATGGTGGATCGGCTTGGCGCGCGGCGCATGGTGCTGCTGGGTGGCTGCCTGCTGGCGTTGGGGTTGCTGGGCAGCGCCTTTGCAACATCCCTGTGGCAAATTGTGCTGCTCTATGGCGTGGTGATGACGCTGGGCGCCAATTGCATCAGCATGGTGGTGTTTGCGCCAATGATTTCTCGATTTTTTGTTACACGACGCGGCATGGCCATGTCCATGCTGCAATCCGCCAATGGTTTTGGCCGCGCGATTTCAGCACCCATTGCGCAGCTGATGGTGAGTGAAGTTGGTTGGCGCAGCGCCTATCTGTTGCAAGCCGGCGTGATGGCGGTTCTGATCTTGCCGCTGGCGGCGCTATTTCGTGGTGTAGAGCAAATACCCACGGCCAAGCCAGTCGCTGATAGTGTTCCGCAGCGCGATTGGTCGGTGGCGCAGGCGATGCGCACGCGGCATTTCTGGCTGCTGTTTATCGTCTATGGCCTGACCAGTATCGGCAGTTTTCTGGTGTCACTCCATCAACTGGCCTTTACCGTGGATCGCGGTTTTGACCCGCTCTATGCCGCTTTCGTGCTTGGGCTTGGCAGCTTGCTGGCTTTGCCTGGCGTGATCTTGACTGGGACGATTTCGGATTACATCGGGCGAGAAGGTGCCGCGATACTGGCTTATGTGATTTCCATCATCGGCGTTGCCGCGGCGCTGCTGATTGAGAATGCGGATCAGCATTTTTTGTTTTGGGTGCATGCGTGTTTCTTTGGCATTACCTGGGGTGCGCGCGGGCCGGCTGTTACGGCGAAAACCGCCGATGTTTTTGGCGGTCCCAGGCTTGGCACCATTCTTGGCATGATCACCATCGGTTCAGGTCTGGGTGCTGGTCTTGGTGCCTGGGGCGCGGGGTTCCTGTTCGACCTGACGGGTAGCTACCAGCTTGGTTTCATGCTTTCCATCGCCGCTTATACAACCGGCGCCTGCGTATTTTGGGCGCTGCGCAAGCCGGTGCAGGGCTGAACGTTATCTCTGCGTGCGCGCGAGAAATTCTGTTACCCTGAAGGCAGCATCGGCATTTACTGCACCCTCCGGCATTTCGCCCCGCGCAAGGGCTGCGATCTGGCGCACCGTATCCATGGCTTGGTGTTCAATCGCCTCAGGCGTCATGCCGCCGATATGCGGGGTCGCCACCACATCGGCGCGGGCTGCAAGCGCTGGGTTTGGTCTTTGATCCGGCGCACTGCCGACATCCATGGCAGCACCGGCGAGACGCTTGGAGTCAAGCGCCGCAATCAGCGCCGTTTCATCCACCAATTCCCCTCGCGAAAGATTGATGAAGCGCGCGCCCGGCTTCATCGTAGCGAAGGCGGAAACATTAAAAAGATGCTTGGTGGAGGCGTCGGAAATCGCGAGGCACACCACGATATCCGACTCTGCCAGCACTTCCGTGAACGACGCTTGCGTGATGCGCGGATCGGCCACCTTGGTGAAGGGGTCCGCCACCGCAACGCGCATACCCAGCGCCAGCGCTACCTCGGCCAAGCGCTGGCCGATACGGCCATAGCCAATAATGCCAAGCCGTGCTGCCGATAGCTGCAAGCCCATGCGCCCTTGCGGAAGACCGCCAGCGCGATAGGTGCCGACCATAACGCTGACATCGCGCGCCAAATCCACTATGAAGCCCAGCGCCAATTCCACCACCGCATCCACAAAGCCGGGGGTGGCGCACGTTACCAAAACGCCCGCTGCGCTGGCAGCCGGCACATTGATGGTGGAGATATCCACCGCCACGCGGAGAAAGGCCAGAAGCTTTGGCATGGCCGCGAAGGTTTCAGGAAGCCCCGGCGTTGCGCGATCCGCCACAATGGCATGACAGCCGCGCGCCGCTTCGGCCAGGGCCGCGCCGGACAATAGGATTGTGCCAGGGTTGCGGATAACCTCGGCATGCTCAGCCAAGGCCGTGAGCGCGCGGGGGCCGTAATAGCCTTCGAACATCTCAGGTGTGTGTGAGAGAAAAACGCGGAGCTTCATGAGGAGTTTCCCGACAGAGTAACGGCACTTAAGCTTTTCGAACGGTATTCTTTCACCATGCCGAGGTCTCCGTCAAAGCACTCGCTTGACGGTTATGCGTGACATCATCTTTCATATCCGCATGTGGCACGTTTTCATTATCCTCATTTCTCTTGTCGGAACGCCGGCCATGGCGCAGCCGCAAACCATCGCCATTCCGGCCCATCCCGGCGAACAGCCGGTGAACGGGCCAACCGCGCTGAATGCGGTGCTGTGGCAGCCCGCCGGGCGCGGACCGCATGCCGCGATTATCCTGATGCATGGTTGCGCCGGTATGAATACGCGGGCGGGACAGCCCTTCCCGCGTGATGCGGATTGGGCGCGGCGCTTGTCGCAGCTTGGCTACCTGGTCTTGCAAGTGGATAGCCTGACGCCGCGCAATGAAGGCAGCCTATGCGGCCAGGGTGGCGATCGTCGTGTACGCGTGAGTGTGGAACGCGCGCGTGATGCCTATGCCGCGTTGTGGTTTCTACAATCGCGCCCGGATGTGAGGGCGGACCGCATCGCCCTCATGGGTTGGTCCAATGGTGGCGGAACGGTGCTTTGGACCTTGTCGCGCGATAATCGCGCGCGCCCTGCGGGGCTGAGGCACGACTTCGCTGCTGGTATCGCCTTTTATCCCGGGTGCCGCACGCTTTCGGAACGGCGCGATCCCTGGCAGCCCGTGGCACCTATCCTGTTGTTGGTGGGTGAGGCTGATGATTGGACTCCCGCGCCACCCTGCGTCACACTTGCATCGCAATCCGCTGGGCGCTTGGAACTTCAAACCTATCCTGGCGCTCATCATGATTTTGACGCACCCGATACGCCGCAACGCGTTTTGCGTGGTGTTGGCGCCACAAGCAGTGGCACGGCTACCATCGGCACGCATCCTGCGGCAAGGGAAGATGCCTTGCGCCGCGTGCCGGAATTCCTCGCGCGCAAGATGCCTGCGCGCTAACGCTGCCAGCGAGATAGTGCGAGCATACCGCCACCCGCGAGCAGCCCCCAAAACGCGCCACCAATACCAAGAAACGCGACACCCGATGCCGCAATCAGAAAGCAAATCACCGCCGCCTCGCGATCCTTGTCTTCCCGCACTGCGCCCATCAGCGCGCCGGCAAAGGAACCCAGCAAGGCAAGGCCGGCAACGGCTTCGATCAGGATCGGTGGTGCCACGGCGACCAAGCCACTCGCCATGCCGGCAGCCAAGCCACAAACGGTATAAACCGCCCCCGCCATGACAGCAGCGGGCCAACGCCGCGCGGGATCAGGCCCGGCGCCATCGCCAGCACACATTGCAGCGGTGATGGCAGCAAGGTTTACCGGATGGCCGCCGAAAGGGGCCGCGACAAGACTGAAGACTCCCGTGATGGAAAAAAGCGGCCCTGGATCGGGGCGGTAATTATTCGCGCTCAATACCGCCATGCCGGGAATATTCTGTGACGCCATGGTCACGATAAAAAGCGGTAGTGCCAAACCTGTCATGGCCGTCAGGGAAAAAACTGGCGTCACCCATTCCGGGCTTGGCGCCCAATTGCCCTGGGGTATTGGCGCCTCAAGGGCGATGACCACGCCCGCCACAATCACTGCCGCTGGCACTGCGGCCAGCTTGTGCCATCGCCCAGCGATGATCCATGCAGCGATGATCGCAAGCGCGGCGATCGGCGCTTCTGCCACCGCGCGCACCGGTGCCAGACAGAGACCAAACAAAATCCCCGCCAGCATGGCATTGGCGAGTGAGGCTGGAATCGCCGCAACGGCTCTGCCCAAAGGCTTCCATAACCCTGCCAGGATCAGCAACAAGGCGCAGATAATGAAGGCGCCGACTGCTTCCGCGAAGCCGCTCGCCGGCATGATGGAAGCCGCCATCAGCGCCGCACCAGGTGTGGACCAGGCGCAGCTGATCGGCATGCGCTTCCAAAGCGACAGCAAAATTCCGCAAAGCCCCATGGCGATGGAAACAGCCATCAGCCCCGATGCTGCCTGAGAGGGGCTTGCACCCATCACCGCAAAACCTTGCAGCACCACTGCGAAAGATGAGGCAAAACCCACAACCCCCGCCAATAGCCCCGCCGATATTGCGTGCATCGGCATCAACGTCTTTCCTTTGGTAGCTTGTCCAAGGCAACTTCAATCGCCGTGATGGTATCCGGCGTCAGCCTGCGAAAATCCCGCGCGAGGCGATTGGCAAGCGCTGTTGCCTCTGGCGAAAGACCACCGGTTTCAAGCACCACACGCGGATGGGATAGCCGCGCAAGCCGCGCCAGATCCTCGGCATCATCCCAGATCAGACCGAAGAATTCATTGACCTGATGCACGAGGCCGGCAGAGGGTTGGCCGCGTCGCCCATGTTCCAGCGCTGAGAGATAGGCAGCAGAAACCTGCAGGGCGGCGGCCAAATCCTTGAGCGCCACACCGCGTTCGGCACGCAATGCGCGGAGCCTGGCGCCGAAGGGGGTCATTTGCGTCGCCGCAGCAACAGATGCACTGCGCCAGTATTCGCTGCATGCGGGTGCGCTGCCGCCAACAACAGACGCCGCATATCCGGCGCATTCAGCCAATGCGGCAATTCACGCCGCAGCACGCCACCTTCCGGCGATGAACCACGGCCAGTGATCACCGCCACACAGCGCAACCCATCCACGAAAGCATCCTGCAAAAAACCACGCACCGCATCATGCGCTTCCTGCGCGCGACGACCATGCAGATCGAGCGTCCGTTCCGGCTTCATGCGGCCTCGGCGCAAGGCGCGCCAACGCTTATCATCCAATCCCGCCGGCGTGACATTCACCTGAATGGGCGGTGGCTGCCAGGCTTGCGGTGCAGTGGACTGTACCGCTGGCGCGGCTTGCGGCGCAGTGACGACCGGCGGCACATCAACCGGTTCAGGCGGTGGCAAAGCGCGTCCGGGAAGCGGGTCCACACGCACCACATAGGCTTGCCACAGGGCGCGATCCGCGGCACTCAGCGCGCGGGCGCGGCGACGCGAAAGACTCATCCCGGCAGCGCGGCGGGATCATCATCCACCAGAATCACATGCAGCCGCCGCGGCCCATGCGCGCCCAATTCCAGTGTCTGTTCAATATCCGCGCTGCGTGATGGGCCTGTCACCAGCATGACATTGCGCGGCATGAAACCGGCTGTCACCGCATCCTGTCTTTCCGCGCGCAGCATGTCCCAGGCATCCTCATATGGCCCGGTGACGCGCGATGCACGGAGCACGACAATCTCGGTCTCCGCCAGCAGATTGAGCGTGGTCGGGCGCGTGGGATCGGATGGCAGCATGAGCGTGCCGGTTTCCGCAATGCCGGCATAACCATGCTGGACGGAGACCAGATCGCTTGTTTCGGCGCGGCGCGTTTCAAATTCAAGCATTACGCGATCGGACCAGGGCAGCGCCTGCAATTCCGGATGCGGCGCCATGACAAAGCGTGGTGCGAGGTTTTGTTGCGAAAGATATTCCGCCACCGCGCCGGGAATATCCTTCACATCAGCCACGCGCGTGATGCTGCCGAATTCCTTTTCCACATTGGCGATGAAAAGCCTGATCTGATCAGGCCGCGGCACGCGCGACCGTGCGGGAATCAAATGCCTGGGCCGCGCCATCATCCGCGCTTCCAGCATCGCACGATGATCAGCGGGCAGTGGGCCGCGCCTCAAGCCGCGACGAATGGCATTCAGGATCGCTTCCTTGCCCATCGCTCAGGCCCCGCGCTTGGTTTTGGTGTAGCGATCCATGAAGGTGCCACCTTCCGGCACCGGCAAATCGCGTCCCTGCGTCCAACCGCCAGCCAACGGCAGAGACCGAAACGCCCCCTTGCCCTGCGCCAACATGCCAAGCGCGCCGACGGCCCATTTCGTCACCATGCGATAGAGCGTTGGTCTCTGAGCGACATAAACCCAAAGCCCAAGATTACGACGCACCGCAACGGGCGACAAATGCCGCTCAAACTCCCGTTCACGCCAATGGCGCATCATTTTCGGCAGTGGAATCTTGACCGGGCAGACGGCTTCGCAGCGCCCACAGAACGTCGAGGCATTGGGCAAATGCCCTGCCTTATCCACGCCAATCAGCGTTGGCGTCAGCACGCTTCCCATCGGGCCAGGATAGACCCAGCCATAGGCATGCCCGCCCGTCACGCCATAGACCGGGCAGTGATTCATGCAGGCGGCGCAGCGGATACAGCGCAGCATTTCCTGAAATTCCGTGCCGAACATATTGGAACGGCCATTATCAATCAGCACCACATGATATTGCTCCGGCCCATCCAAATCGCCAGGCCGACGGCCACCCGTGGAAAAAGTGGTATAGACAGAAAAATCCTGCCCCGTGGCGGAACGGGCCAAAAGCCGCAGTAGCGCACAGGCATCATTCAGCGTCGGCACCATTTTCTCGATGCTGGCGAGTGCGACATGCACACGCGGCAGGGTTTGTGTCAGATCGCCATTGCCTTCATTCGTGACAATCACGCTACTGCCCGATTCCGCAATCAGGAAATTCGCACCCGTAATGCCGACATCAGCGGTCAGGAAGCGGTTGCGCAGTTTTGTCCGCGCTTCCGTCAGAATATCGCGTCTTTCGCTGAATACGCGATCCTTGGGCAAATCCGTGTGCATCTCACGGAAGGATTTTTCCCAATCTTCCCGATTCAAGTGAAACGCCGGCGCGATGATGTGGGAAGGATGTTCACGACGAAGCTGGATGATGTATTCGCCGAGATCGGTTTCAACCGGTTCAATCCCATGCGCTTCCAAATGGTCATTGATCCCGAGTTCCTCGGAGATCATGGATTTGCCCTTGGTGACGGTCTTCGCTCCGGCATTCCGGCAAATCTCAAGCACCGCTGCGCGGGCTTCTTCCGCAGTGGAGCACCAATGCACCTTGCCGCCAGCGGCTTCCACATTGGCGGCATAGGTTTCCAGATAGAAATCCAGATTCGCGAGAGTGTGGTTCTTGATGTCGCGCCCGATCTCTCGCAGCTGTTCGAATTCCGGCAGGCGCGCAACCGCATCGCCGCGGCGTTGCAGGAAGGCGCCCTTGGCCTTGCCCAAAGCCTTTTGCAGCCCGGCATCGCCAATGGCGCGGGCGGCGTTTTCCTTAAATTGCGGCGAAGTGATCTGAACCACGGCGGTAACCCTATTGCGTTTGCGAAGCAGTCTAGCGCAACCGGCGCGTTTGGTCAGGGGGGTTTGCGCGCGGCCATCACCTTTCCTAACCTGCCCCGAGCTTTTTGGGGAGGAAATCATGGCAGGGGTTTTGGCATGAATATCGCGGCTTTGCCCGCCCGCGCCGCCGCCGCGCCGGGTCTGGCGCGCTGGGGGCGTGATCTGACGGTGGATGTATTCTTCAGCATTGGCGATGCCGCCTGGATCCTTGCCATCCACAAGGGTGTGCTGATCTCAGCCAATCCAGCCCCCGCCCTGATGCCGAGCTATGACCTGGCGATCCGCGCGGGCGCCGAGGATTTCGCGCGCTTTCTGCAAGACCCGCCACCGCCCGGCTGGCATGACATTATGGGGCTAATGCGGCTTGGCACCTTCAAGGTGGAAGGCAATGTCGCGCTCTTTATGGCGCATATTTTCTGGTTCAAGGGCGTGCTCGCCCTACTCAGGGAGCCCCGCGCATGATCGAAGCCATTACCGGGCGCTATATGCACTTGGAAATCGAAGGCCGTGCGCATCGGCTGTATTTTGAGGAAGCGGGCCGGGGCATCCCGCTTCTGCTGCTGCACACGGCGGGCAGTGACGGCAGGCAATGGCGCGGCCTGTTGAATGATGCGGAAGTGACAGCGCGTTTTCGCTGCGTGACCTTTGACATGCCCTGGCACGGTAAATCCAGCCCGCCCGAGGGGTGGGAGCGTGAGACCTATCAGCTCACCACCGCACGCTATACGGGCATGATCATGGCGGTGGCGCGCGCCCTTGGCCTCGATCGGCCCGTGGTGATGGGGTGTTCGATTGGCGGGCGCATTGTACTGGATTTGGCAGCCGAACACGCGGATGAATTGCGCGGCGTGATCGGCCTGCAATCGGCAGCGTTTCTCTCACCCTATTACGATACAGCCTGGCTGCATCACCCGCATGTGCATGGTGGTGAGGTGTGTGGTGGCATTATCTCTGGCTTGATTGGTCCGCATGCACCGGAAGCGTCGCGTTGGGAAACCCTCTGGCATTATATGCAGGGCGGACCAGGCGTGTTTCGCGGCGATCTGCATTTCTACAAGGGGGAGGGCGATTTGCGCCCGAAGCTCACGCGCATTGATCCCAAGCGCTGCCCTGTGCATATGTTGACCGGCAATTATGATTATTCCTGCAAGCCCGAGGATACGGAGGCAACCGCCGCCGCCATCCCCGGCGCCAAGGTGCAAATCATGAAGGGCCTGGGCCATTTCCCGATGAGTGAGGATTACGCGGCGCTGCGCCCCTATCTTTTGCCGGTATTGGCCGAGTTCACTTAAGGCCGCGCATCACGCGGCGAGCCGATCAATCCTATCACGCAGGCTATACCAACCGCCGATGATGGGCAGGAACCAATTCGGGTTGCCGTTGTAAAGAGCAACCGTCGGGAATTCCAAACCATCAAGCGCGAAGCGCTGATTGGCGGCACCAGCAATTTTCAGCGCGGCGTTATGGCCAAGCCAGGTTGCCATGGCAACGCCTGAACCCTGGCAGCCTGCCGCGTAATGTATGCCGTCCTGCACGCCAATATGCGGCAGAAAATCAAAGGTGAAGGCGACATTGCCCGTCCAGGCATGGGTGATTTTCACCTTGCTGAGTTCCGGGAAAACCGCGGTCATGAAGCCATGCAAGCGCGGCGCGGCTGCTTCCGGCGCATTGGGGCCGAAGCGTGCGCGGCCGCCCCATAGAATGCGATTACCATAAGGCGCCGGCCGAAAATAATTCAGCACGCGCTTGGTATCGCTGATCATACGCCTTCCTGGGAAAAGCCGATCAATCGTCTCAGCCGGCAATTCCTCGGTCGCGATGATATAGGACGCGACAGGGATCATGCGCCGCGCGAGCCAGGGCATGGCACTTTGGCCATCCGCACCGCGCGAATAGCCATTGGTCGCGACCAGCACGGCATCGGCGTGCAATTCGCCGCGATTGGTCGCGATGCGAAAGCCCGATCCATCGGCGCGAATGCCGCCGACACGCGTTTCATCCACCAGCCTGGCGCCGGCACGTTCTGCCGCCGCCGCAAGCCCGCGCGCATATTTGCCGGGGTGGATGCTGCCGGTGGCTCCAGCCTTCATACCGCCGCGATAATGGTCTGATCCCAGCGCCTCGTGCTGGCGCGATGGCGGCAGCATTTCCGTGGGTAGGCCGGTAACTTCCGCGATGTAATCGGCTTGCCGCGCCAGCATATCGTAATGCTTGCGCGTCCAGGCCGCGACAAAGCGCCCGCAGCGCATATAGTCGCAATCAATCCCCTCTCGCGCGATGGTTTCTTCAATGAAGGGAAAGGAGGCAGCCGCAGCCATAACGATATTGCGCGCCCGTTCAGTACCAAGCTTTTCCTTGAGCGCCGTTCTTGCCACCTTGAGCCCACCTGACACCATCCCCCCATTGCGTGAGGATGCACCCCAGCCGATGCGTTCCGCATCCAGCACCATCACCTGATGGCCGAGCCGTGCCAGGCTGAGTGCGGCGGAAAGCCCAGCATAGCCGCCGCCAATCACTGCAACCGGCGTGTGATCGGGCAGCGTATTGTCGCGTTTCGGCGGTTCGGCGGCTTCCCACCACCAGGGGCTGGTCTTGAAGCCTGGAGCGAAGAGAGTGCTGCTCATTGTCTTAGGCTGTCTTCGCTTCTTGCAGGCCCAATTCGCGCGTCATTTCATCGCGCATGATGAATTTCTGCATCTTGCCAGTGACGGTCATGGGGAAGCTCTCCACAAACTTGATATGCCGCGGCACCTTGTAATGCGCGATCTGCCCTGCACAGAAGTCGCGCACATCATTTGCGGTCAGATGTTCATGCGCGCGCAACTTGATCCAGGCGCAGAGTTCCTCACCAAAGCGCTGATCCGGTACGCCGAATACCTGCACATCTTCGATCTTTGGATGGCGATAGAGGAATTCTTCGACCTCTCGCGGGTAGATGTTTTCACCACCGCGAATGACCAAATCCTTGATACGGCCCACGATATTGCAAAAACCCTCGTCATCAATCGTCGCCAGATCGCCGGTATGCATCCAACGCGCCGCATCAATGGCTTGCGCGGTGCGTTCGGAGTCTTCCCAATAGCCCAGCATGACCGCATAGCCGCGCGTGCAGAGCTCGCCCGGCATACCGCGCGGCACGATACGACCCTCGCTATCAACGATCTTCACTTCCAGATGTGGCTGCACGCGCCCCACGGTGGAAACGCGGCGATCGAGCGGATCATCCACGCTGGTCTGGAAGCTGACGGGGCTGGTTTCAGTCATCCCATAGGCGATGGTGATTTCGCGCAAATTCATGCTGTCAACCGCGCGGCGCATCACTTCAATTGGGCAAGGCGCGCCTGCCATAATGCCAGTGCGCAGCGATGAAAGATCGAAGCTTGCGAATTGCGGATGTTCCATTTGCGCGATGAACATGGTGGGCACGCCATGCAGGCCGGTGCAGCGTTCCTCTGCCACGGTTTGCAGCGTTGCCAGTGGATCAAAACCCTCACCGGGATAGACCATGGCGGTACCATGCGTGGTGCAAGCCAGATTGCCCAGCACCATGCCAAAGCAATGATAAAGCGGCACGGGAATGCACAGCTTATCCTGCGGCGTCAGCTTCATCGCTTCCCCGATGAAAAAGCCGTTATTCAGGATGTTATGATGCGTCAGCGTCGCCCCCTTCGGCGCGCCGGTCGTGCCGGACGTGAATTGGATATTGATGGGATCATCAAATTGCAGCTTGCCGGCCAATTCGCGCAGCCGTTCATGATGCTCTGCCGCGCCCATTTCCAGAATACTGTGAAAGGGGATCATGCCTGGTGACGGGTTCGCGTTGATTTCAACTACCATCTCAAGCTTTGGAAGTTTCTCTGCCGTCAGCCGGCCCGGCAAGGCGCGCGCCAATTCCGGCGCCAGCGTATTCACCATGCCGACGTAGTCAGATGTCTTGAAGCGTGTCGCGATAATCAGCGCGCGGCAGCCAACCTTGTTCAGCGCATATTCTAATTCGGAAAGCCGATAAGCCGGATTGATATTCACCAGCACCAGCCCCGCCTTGGCGGTGGCAAACTGCGTAGTCACCCATTCGGCATTATTGGGCGACCAGATCCCAACGCGATCACCCGGTTGCAGCCCCAGTGCCAGCAACCCGGCGGCGAAGGCATCCACCTTCGCGCCCAATTCAGCATAGCTCCAGCGAATGCCTTGCTGGCGCACGATCAATCCTGGCCGATCACCCCATCGGGCAACGGTCCTTTCGAAATTCAGGCCAATTGTCTCACCGATCAAGGCTTGGGTGCTTTGGCCGGTCACATAGCTAAGGGCGGGGCTGGTCATTCCTATTCTCCCTGGGCTTTGTCGCAATCTTGGCGGGACAGGGAAAAGTTTGCAATATTTGCTTGGCCTGGGCGGCGCCTGCGCCTATTCTGGGAGCAACAATTTTGACAAACGCGACAGGTTGAGCATGGCCAATATTCCAAACCGCCTTCCGGGGCTTGATTTTGATCTCGGCGAGACTGCCGATATGCTGCGTGATCAGGTGGCCGCCTTCTCCGCCGCCGAAATCGCGCCGCGCGCTGCGGAGATTGACAAGGCCAATGATTTCCCCGCCGATCTCTGGCGCAAATTTGGTGATCTTGGCGTGCTAGGCATCACGGTTGAAGAAGAATATGGCGGCGCCGGCATGGGCTATTTGGAACATGTGGTGGCGATGGAGGAAATCTCCCGCGCATCGGCGTCGGTTGGGCTTTCCTATGGTGCGCATTCCAATCTCTGTGTCAATCAAATCTCCCGTAATGGAAATGAGGATCAGAAGCGGCGGTATTTGTCCAAGCTGATTTCCGGTGAGCATGTGGGTGCGCTGGCAATGAGTGAGCCAGGCGCTGGTTCCGATGTAGTTTCCATGCGGCTGCGGGCTGAAAAGCGCGGTAATCGCTATGTGCTGAACGGCACGAAAATGTGGATCACCAATGGGCCGGATGCAGATGTGCTGGTGATTTACGCCAAGACCGATCCTGCCGCTGGCCCCAAGGGCATCACGGCTTTTCTGGTGGAAAAGAATTTCCCCGGTTTTTCCTGCGCCCAAAAGCTCGATAAGCTTGGCATGCGCGGCTCAAACACTGGCGAATTGGTGTTTCAGGATTGCGAAGTGCCGGCGGAAAATGTGCTCGGTGAGCTTAATGGCGGCGTGCGCGTGCTGATGAGTGGGCTTGATTATGAACGCGCTGTGCTCGCTGCCGGGCCAATTGGGATTATGCAGGCTTGCATGGATATCGTGCTGCCCTACGTGCATGACCGTAAGCAATTCGGCCAGGCGATTGGCGAATTCCAGATCATGCAGGCCAAGATCGCCGATATGTACACCACCATGAATGCGGCAAAATCCTATATCTACACCGTCGCCAAGGCCTGTGATCGCGGTCAGACCACGCGCAAGGATGCCGCCGGCGCCATTTTATATGCCGCCGAGAAAGCCACCTGGATGACGCTAGAGGCGATTCAATGCCTCGGTGGCAATGGCTATATCAATGATTACGCGACAGGCCGGCTGCTGCGCGATGCCAAGCTTTATGAGATTGGTGCTGGGACCTCAGAAATTCGCCGCATGCTGATTGGGCGTGAATTGTTCCGCGAAACGGCATGAGCATTCTACGCAGTACGCTCGATACGGGCAGCGAAAGCTTCGCCGCCAATGCTGGCGCCATGGCGGCGCTGGTTGCGGATTTGGAGAAAACTGTCGCTACTGCCGAACAGGGCGGCGGCAAGGCAACGCGGGACAAGCACCTGGCCCGCAACAAGCTGCTGCCGCGCGAACGGGTGCATGCGCTGATCGATCCAGGTTCGCCTTTTTTGGAGCTTTCGCAGCTTGCGGCCCATGGGCTTTATGGCGGCGAAGTTCCCTGCGCAGGTATCATTTCCGGCATTGGGCGTGTGTCAGGGCGCGAATGTGTAATCATCGCGAATGATGCTACGGTGAAGGGTGGCACTTATTTCCCGATGACGGTGAAGAAGCATGTGCGCGCGCAGGAAATCGCCCGCGCCAATCGCCTGCCCTGCATTTATTTGGTGGATTCCGGCGGCGCCTTCCTGCCGCAACAGGATGAGATTTTCCCGGACCGAGAGCATTTCGGACGCATCTTTTTCAATCAGGCGAATATGTCGGCGGCAGGCATTCCGCAAATCGCGGTGGTGATGGGAAGCTGCACCGCGGGCGGCGCCTATGTGCCCGCCATGTCGGATGAAAGCATTATCGTCCGCCAGCAAGGCACCATCTTCCTGGGCGGCCCACCTTTGGTGCGCGCCGCCACCGGCGAGGTTGTCACCGCCGAGGAATTGGGCGGCGCTGATGTGCATGCGCGCCAATCGGGCGTGGTGGATCATTACGCGCAGGATGATCTCCATGCGTTGGCGATTTGTCGTCGCATTGTGGCTGGGCTTGGGCCACGCATGGCGCTGCAATTGGCGCTACGCGCCCCACGCGCGCCGCTTTATGATGAACACGAATTGCTCGGCGTTGTACCCGCCGATATCCGCGCCCCCTATGATGTGCGGGAAGTGATTGCACGCCTGGTGGATGGCAGTGAGTTCGATGAATTCAAGCGGCTTTACGGCACAACCTTGGTCTGCGGCTTCGCGCATATCCATGGCTATCCCATCGGCATCCTCGCCAATAATGGCATTCTCTTTTCGGAATCCGCGCTGAAGGGTGCGCATTTCATTGAACTTTGCTGCCAGCGTGGCATTCCGCTGCTGTTCTTACAGAATATTTCAGGCTTCATGGTGGGGCGGAAATATGAAGCGGGCGGCATTGCGCGGGATGGTGCGAAGTTGGTGACGGCGGTTGCGACCGCGGGCGTGCCGAAATTTACCGTAGTAATCGGTGGCAGCTATGGTGCCGGCAATTACGGCATGTGCGGGCGCGCTTATGATCCGCGCTTTCTGTTCATGTGGCCCAATGCACGCATTTCCGTCATGGGCGGCGAACAGGCGGCCAGTGTTCTGGCGCAACTTCGGCGCGATAATATGGAAGCGCAGGGCAAGCCATGGCCGGCTGAGGAGGAAGAAGCCTTCAAGGCCTCGATCCGCGCCAAATATGAAACTGAGGGCCATCCCTATCACGCCAGCGCGCGGCTTTGGGATGATGGCATCATCAACCCTGCCGATACGCGGCGCATTCTGGGGCTGTCATTCGCTGTTGCGTGTAATGCACCCATTGAACAGACACGCTTCGGCGTGTTCCGAATGTAGGCAGCGATCATGTTTCAAAGCCTGTTGATTGCCAATCGCGGTGAAATCGCCTGCCGCATCATCCAGACCGCGCAGCGCATGGGGCTGCGCAGCATCGCAGTATTCTCCGACGCAGACGAGTCCGCGCAGCATGTGCAGATGGCGGATGAGGCGCTTCACATCGGCGCCGCGCCGGCGCGCGAGAGCTATTTGAATATCTCTGTCATCATCGCTGCCGCGAAGCGTGCGGGGGCGGATGCGATCCATCCTGGCTATGGTTTTCTGTCTGAAAATGCCGCCTTCGCGGAAGCCTGTGCGGAGGCTGGGATTATCTTTGTTGGTCCCACTGCTTCCGCCATGCGTGCCATGGGGTCCAAGGGCTCAGCCAAGGCGTTAATGGAAAAGGCCGGCGTGCCGCTGCTGCCCGGCTATCACGGTGCGGAACAGGATGCGGATTTCCTGGCAGGTGAAGCGCAGCGGATTGGCTTTCCGCTGGTGATCAAGGCCGTTGCCGGGGGTGGCGGGCGTGGCATGCGTGTGGTGCGCGCCGCTGGCGATTTTGCCGATGCGCTGCGTGCCGCGCGGCAGGAAGGCGCCTCGGCCTTTGGTGATGATCGCGTGCTGATCGAACGCTATCTGGAACGCCCGCGCCACATTGAAGTGCAGGTATTTGGCGATAGCCACGGCCATGCGGTGCATTTGTTTGAACGTGATTGTTCTGCCCAGCGCCGCCACCAGAAGGTGATTGAAGAAGCACCCGCACCTGGTATCAGCGCTGAAATGCGCGACGCCATCGGTGCTGCTGCGGTGGCCGCTGCCAAGGCTGTGCAGTATCAGGGAGCCGGCACGGTGGAATTCATCGCGCAGGATGGCGGCTTCTATTTTCTTGAAATGAATACGCGCTTGCAGGTGGAACACCCAGTGACGGAAGCCATCACTGGCTTTGATCTGGTGGAATGGCAATTGCGCGTTGCTGCCGGTGAAGTGCTCCCGGTAAGGCAGGAAGATATCCGCGCCCAAGGCCATGCGATGGAGCTTCGCTTATACGCCGAAGACCCAGCACGGGATTTCGCGCCTTCCATTGGCGCGCTTCAGGTCTTTCGGCTTGCCGACCAGGGCTTGCGCATTGATAGCGGCTTTGTCGCCGGCGATCGCATCAGCATCCATTATGATGCCATGGTTGCCAAAATGATCGCCCATGCACCCAGCCGTGCAGAGGCAATTGCACGGCTGCGCGCTGGCCTGGCGAATTCGGATATCATTGGTGTCGCGCATAATCTTGATATGCTGGACCGCATTCTGGCCCATCCTGATTTTGCGGCAGGCGGCATTGATACCGGCTTCATCGGACGCAACGCCGGAACCCTGCTGACACCAAAGCTGAAACCTTCCGCGCAGACGCTGGCCCTTGCCGCGCTTGGTGTGCTCGCCTTGGAAGAGGAAGCCGCGCGAGCGCAAGCAGCCAATAGCGCCGATCCGCATTCACCCTGGCATGCGACTGATCATTGGTGGGTCAATACGCGGCCATCCCGCGTTTTTGAGTTTCACCTTGAAGATGCGGTGCACGCCATCACGCTTTCGCCTGCTACGGATGGTTGGCGCATCACATCGGGTGCTGCGGAAATCATCGCGCGGCACACCAAGCTTGAAGCTGGCCGTATTCATGCGCTGCTGGATGGCAAGCGGCTTTCTGCTTCCATCCTTCGCGCGAATGAGGCGATCAGCCTGCGCCATGCCGGACAAAGCTGGCGCCTCCGCCTGCCGGATCCTATCGCGCGCGCGGGAGAGGAAGAAGGCGGCGATGACCGGGTAGTGGCACCCCTGCCCGGACAGGTGACGCAGCTAATGGCAAGCGAAGGCCAGGAAGTCGCGCACGGTGATGTACTTGTGGTGCTGGAGGCCATGAAGACTGTCTTTCGCCTCACCGCCCCGCGCGCCGGCAGGATTGAAACTATTTCCTGCCGGGTTGGTGAAGCGGTGCGCGAAGGGCAAATCCTGATCCAATTCGCCGCCACTGGTACCGACTGAATTCAGCTCGGCTTTGCACCCGTCGCGCGTAGGATCGGCACCCATTTTTCAATTTCAATACGGATGAAACGTGCAGAAGCAGCCGGGTCATTAGGCATCGGTTCAACGCCGGCATCGGCAAAACGTTTTTGTACTGAAGGATCGGCGAAAGCCTGTGCGACGGCATTTGAAAGCGTGCTGATGATTTCGGCCGGTGTGGCTGCCGGCGCATAAAGCGCCTGCCATGAAGATGCGACATAATCAGCAACGCCCGCTTCCTGAAGGGTAGGAAGCTCCGGCAGCAATCGGGAACGTCGAGCCGTTGTTACCGCAAGGCCCCGCGCCTTGCCTTCACGCACCAATGGCGCGACGAGTGTTTGGCTATCAATAACAAAGTCTACCCGCCCTGCCATGAAATCCGTCACTGCTGCCGGCGTGCCGCGATATTGCACGATCGTAAAATCCACCCCCGCGAGTTTTTTCAGCAGTTCACCAGAAAGATGCGAAGCAGCGCCAATGCCCGTGGTGGCGAAGGTTGCCTCCCCTCGTTTGGAATGCAACCAGGCGCGTAATTGCGGCACATCATGCACCGGCAGTGATGGATGGACCGCAAGCACGAAGCCTTGGTCGCCAAGTGTCGAAATTGGAATGAAATCTGCAAGAGGATCAACGCCGGCATCCGGGAAAAGCGCGGGGATAACGCTATGCGCCGCGCCATTCAGCAATAGCGTATGCCCATCCGGCGCGGCGCGTGCCACGCTGCGCGCGCCAATAGTGCTGCCCGCACCTGGTTGATTTTCCACTACCACGGGCTGCCCCAAAAGGCGCGGCATTGGTTCCGTAATGATGCGCGCTACCAAATCAATCACACCGCCCGGCGCGAAGGGCACAATCACGCGAATGGGCCGCGATGGGTAGCGGCCTTGTGCGAGTGCTGGCGTGGCAAGCGCGCTTCCGGCCAGCGCAAGAAAATCACGACGTTCCAACATGGGCTTCCTCCTCCTTAATCGGCTTGAAATTCACGCACCACCAACAGGCTGAAAATCATAGCTGCCAACCCCTTGCAGAATGGCAAAGCGGCAGCGCCCGCCATCCTTGCCTGTTACCCGATGCGCGCGCTTGGCCCGCACGGCATGCATCTGGCCTGGCGCCAATTCCACGCTTTCGCGCGGTGCGCGCATTTCAATCACCATCGGCCCATCCATGCACCAGAAAGTATCCGTCACCTCACTATGCCAATGCCAGGGCACTTCCTGCCCCGCTGCCAAGGTGAGGATCTGCATGCGAAGCCCCGGCGCTTCGGCGATCAATTCGCGCTTTTCCAAAGGATAGGACATGGCGTTTCCCTCACGCTTTCGGCGGATGCTGCGCCCACCAATGGCGCGCAATATCGGCGCGGCGACACACCCAAACCTCCGGCGTCGCCGCCACCTTATGCAGAAATCGCGCCAGCGCCGCCGCGCGCCCTGGCCGCCCGATCAGCCGGCAATGCAAACCAACCGACATCATTTTCGGTGCACCAGCGCGGCCTTCCGCGAGCAAGGTCTCGAATGCATCAGTGACATATTGCTCCCACCCATCCGGCGCAGTGAAGCCGGGCGGCACCGCATATTTCATGTCGTTATTATCGAGTGTGTACGGAATGATCAGCATCGGCTTGCCGGCTGCCGTCACGTAAAACGGCAGATCATCCGCATATGAATCGGAATCATACAAAAACCCGCCATGTTCCGCGACCAGGTGGCGGGTATTGGGGCTGATGCGCCCGGTGTACCAACCAACCGGGCGCGTTCCTGTCAGGCGTTCAATCACCTCAACACAACGGGCGATTTCCGCGCGCTCCGTCGCCTCATCCATATTGTGATAATCAATCCAACGCCAGGCATGGGAAGCGACCTCATGCCCCGCATCGGCGAAGGCGCGTGCGACCGTCGGGTTTAGCTCCAACGCGCGGCCCACACCATAAACGGTCAGCGGCAGTTTGCGCGCGGCAAAGGCGCGCAGGATGCGCCACACGCCGGCCCGCGCACCGTAATCGAACTGGCTTTCCACGGTACGATTACGCTCACCCAATATCGGTGATCCGCCAGGCACTTCATGCAAATACAATTCACTGCCGGCATCGCCGTTCAGCACGGTATTTTCGCCGCCTTCCTCGTAATTCAGCACAAAGGAAAGCGCGAGCTTCGCACCATTCGGCCATTTCGGATCGGGTGGATTGGCGCCATAGCCCAGAAAATCGCGCGGGTAATCGGTATCCGCCGCCATCATATGCGAAGTGTCGGTCATATCGCCCTCTCTCGCTCTTACGACAATTTCAGCCCGATAATGCCCGCGGTGATCAGCCCCACGGAAGCCCAGCGTAGCGCAGTATTCGCATCGCCGAATAGCGTAATGCCCACCAGAAAGGCGCCCACGGCGCCGATGCCAGTCCAAACGGCATAGGCGGTGCCAACAGGGATTTCCCGCAAAGCGAGCAGCAACAAGCCGCCACTCGCGATGATGCAAAGTATCGCGAAGGCCAACCAGCCATAACGCAAACCGCCCGCAGCCCAACCAAGCTTGAGGCCAATCGGCCAGCCGATTTTGCAAAACCCCACAAGAATAAGATAGGCCCAGGCCATGTGCTCCATCCAAGAAAAAGGGCCGCCCGATTGCCCAGGCGGCCCGATGAAAGCATAACCCTGATCGTTTCGCGGATCAGTTACGGCTCTTGTCCACCAGCGCGCCCTTCTTGATCCAGGGCATCATGGCGCGGAGCTTTTCGCCCACTTCTTCAATCGGGTGTTCAGCCAGACGGCGGCGCGTGGCCTTGAAGCTCGCCTGGTTCACCTTGTTTTCCAGCATCCAATCGCGCGCAAAGCGGCCGGACTGGATATCTTCCAGTACGCGCTTCATCTCAGCCTTGGTTTCGCTGGTGATGATGCGCGGACCCGTGACGTATTCGCCATATTCCGCAGTGTTGCTGATGGAATAATTCATGTTGGCGATGCCGCCTTCATAAATCAGGTCCACAATCAGCTTCACTTCATGCAGGCATTCGAAATAGGCCATTTCCGGCGCGTAGCCGGCTTCGACCAGGGTTTCGAAGCCAGCCTTGATCAATTCAACCAGGCCACCGCAGAGCACGGTCTGTTCGCCGAACAAATCAGTTTCGCATTCTTCCTTGAAGGTGGTTTCAATCACGCCCGAGCGCCCACCACCAATGGCAGACGCATAGGACAGCGCGATTTCCAGCGCATTGCCCGAAGGGTTCTGATGCACGGCCACCAGGCAAGGCACGCCGCCGCCCTTCTGATATTCGCTGCGCACCGTATGGCCGGGGCCCTTCGGCGCGATCATGAACACATCAATATCCGCGCGGGGATCGAGCAGGTTGAAATGCACATTCAAGCCATGCGCGAAGGCAAGCGCGGCACCCGGCTTCATGTTCGCGTGCAGGCTTTCACGATAAAGGTCGCCCTGGCCTTCATCCGGCGTCAGCACCATGACCACATCGGCCCATTTCGCCGCATCCGCGGGCGACATCACCTTGAAGCCCGCCGCTTCCGCCTTTTGCGCGGACCCGCCGGGGCGCAGACCAATCCCGACATCCTTCACGCCGGAATCGCGCATATTCATTGCATGGGCATGGCCCTGGCTGCCAAAGCCAATGACCGCAACCTTGCGGGCCTTGATCAGATTCACATCCGCATCCCGGTCATAGTAAACGCGCATCTGCCGTTTCTCCTTTGCTGCGCAGGCTTTCGCCCGAATTGATCCTTGCGGGGCCTGCCATGCGTAAGGAACAAGCGCGGCCCCAAGGGCGAACAAGGCCCGTTCATTCCTTTATTTTGCGCTTGCCGACAAGATGCTGTATGCATCTGGCGCGTGATTTATGGGCTTTCGAGGAAACCTCGTTCAGGCCGCCCGCTTCAAGGGCACAGCACCTTCATCGGCGTATTTCGCCAGCGCCGCGCGATACTTCTCCCGCCGCCATTGCAGCAGCCGCCAGGAAGCCTTGGCCGCCAGGTCTGAAACCCGCCCGCGCGGGTCAAGCCCGATGGTCTTGAAGATCATCCCCATGCCGCGTTCGATATGCCGAAAGCGATAAAACCCAATCGCGCGGCCCATATACGCCGTGGTGCAGCGCTCATGGTCATAGGGCGTGCCCTCAGGCTCATTAGCGCTGTGGAAGGCGAAGGCGAGCTCATCATCCTCCGTCTCGCCAATGCGGCCCAGCGCCACGCGCAGCCGCTTGGAGAAGGAGAGGTTCTCCCGCGCCAGATAGCGCTTCATATGATCGTAAAACAGCTTGAAATGCCGATATTCATCAGCAGCGATCAGCCGGCAGACCTGCTTCAGTGCGGGTTCGTCCGTGGAATCGCCGAGCGCAGAGTAATAGCTGCTGGTGCCGGTTTCCACCATGCAGCGCGCGATCAATTCGCCGGTGCGGCTGCCGCGAATGGACGCTTCCGCATCCAATTGAATCTGATACCCGGCGCGATAGCGTTCAAACGCCGCGGCAAAATCCCAGCCAGGATCAGCCAACATGCCCCAACAGCCCAACGCATCGCCATGCTGCGTTTCCTCAACCCCCCAATGTTCGGCCGCCGCGCTGAAATCCGGATCATCGGCGAAAACGCGCGTCAGGTAGGTGACGTAATCCGCCGCATTGCGTTCCACCATGGCGGCGGCCTTGATCAGCGGGACAATTTCGGGATCAACCTTGGAAGGATCGAACCGATCCCAAGCAATCTCATCAATATGCCAATGTTTCATGAGCCTGCCCCGAGCGCCTTGCCATGATGGGTCCGCGCGACCCTTTCCGTTTATGTTTTTGTGCCAAGATGCGGCGGTTTCAAGGCAGGCTTCCGCGCGCCGCGCAAAAAGAAACGGGCGGCCCAAGGACCGCCCGCCGAAACTTGAGCTTTGATAAGGCTTCAGGGCGCCGTCGCAGCGTCCATCATGGCCCGCGCCGACAGCATCCGCGCCATGGCGGCTTCACGCTTCTCGAGCGTTTCATTCGCCGCTACCGCCATCGCCTCCTCAGCTTCCTTCAATCGGATCTGCGCTTCGGATTTCGAAAGATTGGCGAGCGGGGTTGCTTCCTCAGCCAGGATCGTCACGCGGTCCGGCGCCACTTCGGCAAATCCACCAGCAACGAAAAGCTGTTCCGTCACCTGGCCGCCCTCACGCACGGAAATCACCCCACCGCGCAAGGCCACGATCATGGGCGCATGCCCAGCCAGCACGCCCATTTCGCCTTCCGCCGCAGGGATCACTGCCATCTCAACCGCGCGGGACAGCAGCAGCTTTTCCGGTGAGACGAGTTCGAGTTGAAAACTCGCCATGGTGATCAGGCCGCCGCCTTCAGTTCTTCGCCCTTCTTCGCGGCGTCTTCAATCGTGCCGACCATGTAGAAGGCCGCTTCCGGCAGGTGGTCGTAATCGCCGCGGCAGATCGCTGCGAAGGACCGGATGGTATCTTCCAGCTTCACGAAGACGCCCGGCGTGCCGGTGAAGACTTCCGCGACATGGAAGGGCTGGGACAGGAAGCGCTGGATCTTGCGCGCACGCGCGACGATCAGCTTGTCTTCTTCCGAAAGCTCATCCATGCCAAGGATCGCGATGATGTCCTGCAGCGACTTGTAGGTCTGCAGAATCTTCTGCACTTCGCGCGCGGTATTGTAGTGATCAACGCCCACAATGCGCGGGTCCATGGCGCGCGAGGTGGAGTCGAGCGGGTCAACCGCCGGGAAGATCCCAAGCTCGGCGATGGAACGATTGAGCACCGTGGTCGCATCCAAGTGGGCGAAGGATGTCGCCGGCGCCGGGTCGGTCAAGTCGTCCGCAGGTACGTAAATCGCCTGCACCGAGGTGATCGAGCCCTTTTTGGTGGAGGTAATACGTTCCTGCAGCGCGCCCATATCCGTGGAAAGGGTCGGCTGATAGCCCACCGCGGAGGGAATGCGGCCCAGTAGCGCGGAGACTTCAGCGCCGGCCTGGGTGAAGCGGAAGATGTTGTCAATGAAGAACAACACGTCCTGGCCCTGCTCATCACGGAAATATTCCGCCATGGAAAGGCCCGAAAGCGCCACGCGCGCGCGCGCGCCGGGCGGTTCATTCATCTGGCCATAAACCAGCGCCACCTTGGACCCATCGGTATTGCCATCACCAAGCTTGATGACGCCCGCATCAATCATTTCGTGGTAGAGGTCATTGCCTTCGCGCGTACGCTCACCCACGCCGGCAAAGACCGAAACGCCGCCATGGCCCTTGGCGATATTATTGATCAATTCCTGAATGGTCACGGTCTTGCCCACGCCCGCACCGCCGAACAGGCCGATCTTGCCGCCCTTAAGGTAAGGCGCCAGTAGGTCAATCACCTTGATGCCCGTGACCAGGATTTCCGCCGCCGTTGCCTGTTCTTCAAAGGCCGGCGCTTCGCGGTGGATCGGGAAATGCATGGTGGCGCTGACCGGGCCGCGTTCGTCAATCGGCTCACCGATCACGTTCACAATGCGGCCCAGCGTGCCAGGGCCAACCGGCACGGAAATGCCCGCACCCGTGTCCACAACTTCAGTGCCGCGCACCAGACCATCGGTGGTGTCCATAGCGATGCAGCGCACCGTGCGCTCACCCAAATGCTGCGCCACTTCAAGCACCAGCTTCTGTTCGCCGATTTGCAGCGTCAGCGCATTCATGATGGCGGGCAGCTCGGCGGGGAACTGAACGTCCACCACGGCACCGAGCACCTGCGTCACCTGACCAACATTATTCTTCATGGCAGTGATCCCTTCTTAAAGCGCTTCAGCGCCGGAGATGATTTCGATCAGCTCGCGGGTGATGTTCGCTTGACGTGTGCGATTGTAATTTAGCGTAAGCTTGTTGATCATTTCGCCCGCATTGCGCGTGGCATTGTCCATGGCTGTCATCTGGCTGCCATAGAAGCCGGCGGCATTGTCCAGCAGGGCGCGATAGATCTGAATGGCGAGGTTCTGTGGTAGCAGGCGCGCCAGAATTTCTTCCTCGGCCGGCTCAAACTCATATTGCGCACCGCTATCGGCAGCCACTTCGGGCAGCGGCGCGGGAATAAGCTGTTGGCCCACCGGCGTCTGGCTGATCACGTTCCGGAAACGGTTATAGATCAGCGTGCAGACATCGAATTGGCCGCCATCCAGCATATCGCTGATCCTGGCGCTGACTTCCGCGGCATCTTCGAAACCAATCCGCTTCTTGTTGGCGAAGCTGATCTCTTCAACGATGCGATTGGCGAATTCGCGCCGCAGATAAACGGCGCCCTTGCGGCCCACGGTGACGATCTTCACCGTCTTGCCTTCGGCTTCCAGCGCACGCACCTGGGCACGGGCGAAGCGGCCGACATTGGTGTTGAAGCCGCCACAAAGGCCGCGCTCGGCAGTTACCACCACCAGCAAATGCACCTTATCCGCGCCAGTGCCCACCAGCAGCTTCGGCGCATCAGGCGTGCCGGCAACCGATGCGCCAAGGGACGCCAGCATCCGTTCCATACGCTCAGCGTAAGGGCGAGCGGCTTCGGCCTGGCTTTGCGCACGGCGCAGCTTGGCCGCCGCCACCATTTTCATCGCCTGCGTGATCTTGCGCGTGGATCTCACGCTATTGATCCGCAGACGTAGGCTTTTCAGGCTGGGCATTGGTTACTCTCCCGCAGGCCCAACCTTAAGCGAAGCTTTTGGCGAAGCCATCAAGGAAGGCAATAAGCTTCGTTTCCGTATCCTTCTTGATCTCACGATCATTGCGGATGGCGGCCACGATATCCGGCGCGCTTGACTTCAAGTCACCCAGCAGGCGGCTTTCGAATTCACCCACCTTATTGAGCGGCAGGCGATCCAGATAACCGCGCGTGCCGGCAAAAATTGCAATCACCTGATCTTCAACGGCAACCGGCTTGAATTGCGGCTGCTTCAGCAGCTCGGTCAAACGCGCACCGCGCGCCAGCAGCGCCTGGGTGGAAGCGTCAAGATCCGAGGAGAACTGCGCGAAGGCCGCCATTTCGCGATACTGCGCCAATTCCAGCTTGATCTTGCCGGCCACCTGCTTCATCGCCTTGACCTGCGCGGCGGAACCCACGCGGGACACCGATAGACCGACATTCACCGCAGGGCGGATGCCCTTGAAGAACAATTCGGTTTCAAGGAAGATCTGACCATCCGTGATCGAAATCACATTCGTCGGAATATAGGCTGAGACGTCACCCGCCTGGGTTTCAATCACCGGCAGCGCGGTCAGGGAACCATTCCCGGCTTCATCACCCATCTTCGCCGCACGCTCCAGCAGGCGCGAATGCAGGTAGAAGACGTCACCCGGATAGGCTTCGCGGCCCGGCGGACGGCGCAGCAGCAGCGACATCTGACGATAGGCAACGGCCTGCTTCGACAGGTCATCATAGAAAATGACCGCATGCATGCCATTGTCGCGGAAATATTCGCCCATGGCGCAGCCCGTATAGGGGGCCAGGAACTGCATCGGCGCCGGGTCGGAAGCGGTGGCCGCGACGATGATGGAATATTGCAGCGCGCCCTGTTCTTCCAGCGTCTTCACGAGTTGGGCAACGGTGGAGCGCTTCTGCCCCACGGCAACATAGATGCAATAGAGCTTCTTCGATTCATCATCACCAGCATTGATGGTCTTCTGGTTGATGATGGTGTCCACGATCACGGCGGTCTTACCTGTCTGGCGGTCACCGATGATCAGCTCACGCTGGCCACGGCCAATCGGGATCAGCGCGTCAATCGCCTTGATGCCGGTCTGCATCGGCTCATGCACCGATTTACGCGGAATAATGCCGGGCGCTTTCACCTCGGCGCGCATGCGCACCATGTCGGTCAGCGGGCCCTTGCCGTCAATCGGATTGCCAAGGCCATCCACAACGCGACCCAGCAGGCCCTTGCCCACCGGCACGTCCACGATGGAACCGGTACGGCTGACCGTATCGCCTTCGCGCACCGAAAGGTCAGAGCCGAAAATCACGACGCCGACATTGTCGGTTTCAAGGTTCAGCGCCATGCCCTTCACGCCGGAAGCGGGGAAATCCACCAGCTCACCAGCCATGACATTCTGAAGGCCGTAAACGCGGGCGATACCATCGCCCACCGTCAGCACAGTGCCGACCTCAGCCACATTCGCTTCAGCATCGAAGCCAGCGATCTGCTGCTTGAGGATATCCGAAATTTCAGCCGGACGGATTTCCATGGTCAGGCAGCCCCCTTCATGGCGTATTGCAAACGTTGCAACTTGGATTTGATGGAATTGTCGTAAAGGCGGGAACCGATCCGAACGATCAGCCCACCCAGGATGGATTTGTCCACTGTCTCAGACAGGCGAACATTGGAATAGCCAGCTTCCGTGAGCCGCGCCACGATCTGCGCGCGCTGCGTGTCGCTCAGCGCATGGGCGGTGGTGACTTCGGCGGTCTGCTGGCCGCGGCGCGCCGCGATCAGCGCGCCAAAGGCATGCGCAACGGCAGGCAGGGCCGAAAGGCGCCGATTGGCGATCAATACGCCAACCAGGTTCCGCACCTCACCGGTGATGCCGGCGCTTTCCAGGATCTCGAACATGCGTTCACGCTGGATGCGGGCATTGAAGCGCGGATCGGCGATAAAATTGCGCATATCCGCATTGTCGCGGCAGAGCACGAACAACGCTTCAAGCTCTGCCCCGATGCGATCAGCGGCGCCGGCTTCCGCCGCGCGCTTGTCATCGGCAAGGTCGAGAAGCGCCTTGGCATAGCGCGCGGCAACGCTCACAGCGCTAGGCGCCGAACGCGCGGCCTTATCAAGGGTCTGGTCTGTGGCAGCCACGGGTTTTCCCGGTCCTGTTTCTTGCGCAAAAAATGAAAGCCGGCTGATACCCCGGCGCGGTTGGGGGCTTACCATAGGGTTTACCGCACCGCAACCGAGACAGCGGCACTTTCGCGCGCTGCTCTGCTTCAAGTGCGGAAAATCCGCCGGCTCGCCCGGCTTGACAGTGCTTCGCCGCTGATCGCAGGCTTTGCGCATAAGTCGCTCTGCGCCCAAAAAAAAGGAAGCGCCTTGCTCATGACACCTGAATTCACCCGGCGTGGCGCCCTTTTGGTCGGGGCGGCCACCGCTCTTTTGCCGCTAAGCCCCGCCCATGCCGCCTTTCCGGAACGCGCCATCACGCTTTCGGTGAGTTTTCCGCCGGGCGGCGCCACCGATATCCTGGCCCGAATCCTGGCCCCGCCGCTCAGCGAGGCTTTGGGTCGGCCAGTGGTGATCGAAAATCGCGGCGGCGCCGGCGCCAATATCGGCATTGGCCATGTCGCCCGCTCGGCCGCGGATGGCTATACGCTGCTGGTCACCTCCAGCGCTTTCGTTGTCAATCCAAGCCTTTACCGCAACCCGCCCTATGATCCCTTCCGGGATTTCGCGCCGATCAGCACGCTGGGTGCCTCGCCCAATGTGTTGGCCGTCAGGCCCAACAGCGGCATTGCCTCGCTGCAGGATTTGATCGCGCAGGCCAAGGCCAACCCGAACAAGTTCAACTATGCCAGCCCCGGAATCGGCACAACGCCGCATCTGGCGGGCGAATTGCTGAAGCTCCGCGCCGGGTTTGACATGCAGCACGTGCCCTTCAGCGGCGCCGGCCCCGCGACGCAGGCGGCGCTTGCGGGTACTACCCAGGTGATCAGCGCGGCGCAGGGTTCGGTCATGGCGCAGCTCCGTTCCGGTGAATTGCGCGCTATTGTTCAAACGGGCGCTACCCGCGTCATTGATCTTCCAGATGTGCCAACCCAGGAAGAATTGGGCATCAAGGATGCCAATTCCGATACTTTCCTGGCGCTCTTCGCCCCCGCCGCGACTCCGACGCCTATCCTCGAAATCCTCTCGCGGGAGGTGGTGAAGGCGCTGCAACGGCCGGATGTGCAGGAACGCTATCGGCAGGCCGGAGCGCCGGTGGTCGGCGGCGGGCCCGAGGAACTCCGCGCCCGTGTTGCCCGCGAAGTGCCGATCTGGCGGGAAGTGATCCAGGTCTCGAAAATATCCGTCCAGTAAAATCAGCGTTTTGGCGGCATGGGCGGGGCAGGTTCAGCCGGCGCCGGGGCGGAAAGCCCGGCGCAGAGAAAGGGCAGGATCTGTTCCACCGCCATATCGAAATCGCCCGAATCGCAAACCCCGCCCGACATCATTTCCAGTCGGCCAGACCGCAACAGGGTGTAGCGATAGGCGCCCATCATGAAATAAAGCCGCCAATAAAGCACTTCTGGCGGCAGATGGGGCAGCACGCGGCGGAAGGCTTCCACATAGGCAAGCGTTGTGTCGTCATAGACCGTGCTGAGCACTTCCCGCGAAATATCATCAGGTTCCGTATTCAGCCTGGCATGCATGCGCATGGTTGCGCGGCCTTCGGGGGTTTTGCCATTCAACATGAAGGGGGTGACGAAGGCGCGCACCAGCACCTCAACCGGGATACGGCCATCGGGCCAGGTGGCCTTGGCGCCATCCAAGGCCCGGCGCCGCGCTGCCGTGACCTGCTCCGCCCCGCGCAAATAGGCGGCGCGAAACAAATCCCGCTTGGACCCGAAGTAATAATGAAGCTGCGCCAGATTGACCCCGGCTGCGAACGCAATGGCGCGGGTGGAGGCACCCGTATAGCCGTGATCGGCAAAGAGCATTTGCGCGACATCCAAAATCCGGTCGCGTACACTGGTTGAAGGGTCAATCGGGGCGAGCAGGCTGGTCATGGGCTCCGGGCGTTTGGTCGGGCGACTGATACAAGCAATCTAGGCCAATTCGCGACTGGGGCAACTGGAAACTGATAAATTGACCAAAATCGCCCAGCGCAGTATTTGGTCAGGCGACTGATTTATACGGGGCTGAGACAGCGCCTTGACCCGATGGCGCCTGCCAGCCCGAAAACGGGAGGAAGCCGTGGCATGAGTGCAGCGCAGCAAATCACCCAATCCCCCTATGTCGGCGGTGAAGCCCCGGCAGAACGCGCCAAGCGCATAGCGCCAATCATCGCGGCCCATGCGAACCAAATCGAACGCGACCGCGCCTTGCCTAAGGAATTGCTGGATGCGCTGCATGGTGCCGCGCTGTTCCGCACCCTGCTGCCGCAGGCCTTCCGTGGCGAGGAAGTGCCGTTGCATGATTTTGTACAAATGCAGATCGTCATTGCCGCCGCTGATGCCAGCACCGCCTGGTGTGTGGGCCAGGCTTCCGGCTGTTCCATGGCGGCGGCCTATCTCAAGCCCGAAATCGCCTATGAGATTTGGGGCGCTGATCCGCGTGCCGTGTTGGCCTGGGGCATGGGGCCGCAATCCCGCGCTGTGGTGGTGGATGGCGGCTATCGCGTGACCGGCAAATGGCATTTCGCCAGCGGCAGCCGGCACTGCACCTGGCTTGGCGGGCATTGCAAGGTTGTCGAGCGCGATGGGTCTCTGCGCGCCGATGCGGAAGGCAACCCGATTGACCGCACCATGCTGTTCAAGCGCGAGGTGCCGAAGATCACCGACAATTGGCGCGTCATGGGCCTGCGCGGCACGGGCAGCGACACTTATGAGGTGACGGATCTTTTTGTGCCGGATGATTACACGGTGCAGCGCGATTTGCCGATCAATCGGCAAACCGCTGGCACGCTGTATCATTTCACCACCACGCATGCCTATGCTTCGGGCTTTGCTGGCGTGGCGCTTGGGATTTGCCGCGGGACGCTTGATGCCTTCATCAAGCTCGCGTCAGACAAGACGCCGGCAGCAAGCACGCGCCCGATGCGCGATAGCCATGTCATTCAAAGCCTTGTCGCGCGTTCCGAAGCGCGCTGGCGTTCCGCGCGCAGCCTGTTGCTTGAGACGCTCCGCGAATGCTGGCCGCGCGCGGAAGCGGGGCTTGAGATGACGAATGATGAGCGGGTTTCGATCCGCCTCGCTTCCACCTTCGCCATTCAGACGTCCCGTGAAGTAGTGGAAACCGTCTACCAGGAAGCCGGCTCCACCGCGATTTTCGAAGACAATCCTTTCGAACGGCGCTTCCGCGACATGCATGCGGTCAGCCAACAGGTGCAAGGCCGCAGCGCGCATTTCGAAGCGGTGGGGCAGCATCTTCTGGGGCAAACGCCGCATGCGCGTTTCCTTTAAGAACGGCACGGAGGAACACAACATGGGCTTGCAAGGTCTGAACCATTACACGCTTCGCCCGGTGGATCTGGAAGCCACCAAGGATTTTTATGAAAAGGTTTTGGGGCTTAAACTCGGCTATCGCCCGCCGCTGACCTTTCCTGGCTATTGGCTCTATTGCGGCGACAACCCGACCGTCCATCTGATTGGTGATCGCCAGGGCGAGGAAGGCCTACCTGAACGCAAGGTCGGGCATACGGGCCTGGTGGATCACATCGCCTTTTCATGTACCGGGCTTGCCGCCATGCGGGTGCATCTTGATCAGCACAAGGTGACCTATACGGCGCGCGTCATCCCGCGTGATCGGCAGACGCAAATCTTTCTGCATGATCCCAATGGTGTGGCGGTGGAGTTGAACTACCCGCCCGAGGAGACCTCGCCCGACTGAACGCGCGCTTGGCAAAACAGGAGGTGCAGCGTCTGCAGCACAGCCTCGGCCTTCGGGTCTGTCAAGCGATAGTAGATCACCGTGCCGGCAGGGCGGGTGGCGACCAGTCCCTTATCACGCAGCAGGGCCAAATGCTGTGACAGCGCCGATTGCGACAGCCCGACATTGGCGGCGAGGTCATTCACGGATGTCTCCCCCGCCACGACAAGATCACACAGCACCAAAAGCCGCCTGTCATTAGCGAGCGCGCGGAGCAAGCGCGCCGCCAGCGCGCCCTTGTTCGGCAAGCCGCGCGGCGTCTTGCGCTTCCGGGTGAGGGGAGAAGACATTTCTCATGAACTGAGTTTAGCCCTTTGCCAAGGGCAGGGCCATGGCGCTTGACAGGCGCGTACGATGTTATATTATAACATTCTACCTCAGGCCTGAAAGCTTTGCTCATGCTGCGCCGTACCGTCCTCTCCGCCCCCTTGATATTGCTGGCCCGGCGCGCGCCCGCGCAGCAGCCGCCCTCGGTTATCGCTTCCTTCTCCATCTTGGCGGATATGACGCGCCAGGTGGGTGGGGATCGCATCACGCTGCGCGCCATTGTCGGGCCGGATCAGGATGCACATGGTTTTCAGCCCAAGCCATCGGATGCCGCCGCACTTACCAATGCAGCGCTGGTCATCCGCAATGGGCTTGGCTTTGAAGGCTGGCTGGATCGCATGATCCGGTCCTCTGGCTACAAGGGCGCCTTGGTGACCGCCACGGATGGCATTGTGCCCCGCATGATGGAGGCGCATCATCACCATCACGGGCATGACCATGGCGGCGCTGGGCGGCGCCATAATCACTCGGTCGGGCCGCGCCGGGTGCCAGACCCGCATGCGTGGCAGGATTTAGGCTTGGCGCAGCGCTATCTCCACAACATTACCGCCGGGCTGATCGCCGCCGATCCGGGCAATGAGGCGCATTATCGCCGCAACGCAGAAGCCTATGCCGCGCGGCTTATGGCACTTGACCAATGGGTGCGCGCGGAAGTCGCCAAGGTTCCGGCGGCGCGGCGCAAGATTGTCACGAGCCATGATGCCTTCGGCTATTTCGGGGAAGCCTACGGTATCCGCTTTCTGGCACCCCAGGGCGTTTCAACGGAGGCCGAGCCCTCAGCCGCCGAAGTCGGGCGGCTTATTCGCCAGATCAAGGCAGAGAATATCACCGCGCTCTTCATGGAAAACATGAGCAACCCTGCCACGCTGCAACGCATTGCGCAGGAAACCGGTTTGCGGGTGCGCGGGCGGCTTTTTGCCGATGCGCTTTCCTCCGAAGCCGGCCCGGCACCAACCTATGAAGCCATGTTCCGGCACAATATTGCGCTGATGGTGCTGACGATGAGGGAAGACACTGCGTGATCATGACCAACCTTCGCAACCTGGCCTTTGGTATCCTTGCAAGCCTTGGCACCCTGACCACCGCTATGGCCCAGGGCTTCACGCCGCATGTTTCGGGTGAGGCTGATCTTGGGCTTTACGGTGTTTCTACCTTCAACGCCAAGGATTCCGCCCGGCGCGGCACCAGCCTTTATCTGTTCGGTGAAGTCGCCACCGGTTTTCACATCGCGCCCGGGCTTTCGCTGCAAACGGTGGTGGCGTTTGAACCGATCGGGGAAGGCGATGCCCTGGGCGGCTTCCCGATGGGTAGCGTGATCGGCTTTCGTCGCCAATCCGCCTTCCTGGAAGCGTTTTTTGCGGAATGGAAACCGGATAATACCCTCACGCTTTACGGCGGGCGCTTCGTGGCACCCTTCAGCCGCGGCCATCATGATTTTCCCGGTATCCTGACCCGCATCCGCGCGCATGAGGTGCAGATGATCGGCGATGCCATGGGTGTGGGTGGCACGTAGAATTTTCTCTCGGACGCGCGCTTTGGTGAGCATGACATTTCCGCCGCCGCCTTCACGCTCGACCGAACCGTTTTGTCTTCAACCTGGCTCACGCGCCGGCGTTGCTGTGATGAGCGGTATGAGCGCTATAATCGCAACACCGAACAACAAGGCGGGCCTGCCAATAACGGGCAAATGGATAATTTCGCCCTGTCCTTGGATGGCGATAAATTTGATTTCGCGCCTGGGCTTTCCTATCAGCTGTCGATGGTCTCCCGCGCGGCGGGCAAGGAAGACGGCACGGCGCGCGAATGGGGCTATTCCGGTGCACTCCGCTATGAACAGCGCTGGTCAGTGGCGCAACGCACGCTGTTCTTCGCCGAAGCAGTGCAGTTCCGCAATGCCGATGGCCGACCACGCTTTGAAACCGAAACGGGCGATGAAACCACCATTACGGAGCGGCGGACCTTCACGACTTTGGGCGCGCAGCATCGCCTGGATGAATGGCGCGGCACGCTCGCCTGGCAGCGCGATCAGCGCAAGCGCAGCGTGGAAACGCTGCCCACGGAAAACTATTTGGAAGCTTCCATCGGGCGCGATATTGGCCAAGGCTTTGGGCTTGATGTTGGCTACCAATATGGCAGGCAATTGATCGAGAGATCAGGCCAGCTTGGCACCACTCATGCAGTGCTGGCGCGGCTTTCCTGGCGTGGTGGGTTTTGAGGAACGCCGGACCATGAGCTTTGTTTATGAGGTCTTCCCGCCCGATGCCGATGCGCTGAGCCCGGTTTGCCCAAGCGCCATCAGCAGCCGGGATGAGAATGTCCTGTTCGAGATTTTCCGCCCCGATGTTGCGCTGGCGATCTGGCTGCGCCCTCAACCTGCCAAATGGAAGGCCGGGCTCGGTACCTTGTTGCAGAAAGTGCCCTATGGCGCCATTGGTCGCGGCACTCCGGAAGATGCCCTTGACCAGATTGTACAGGAACTGCCCGTGCCCGCCCCTGCGGCGCTGCTTTCTGACATGCTGCTGCTGGGGCGCTTCTTTGCCACCATCACACAGCAATCGGAAATCCGCGCCAATCTGGCTGGCGTGAATGATGATTCCTGCCGACGCTTTCATTGCGATTCGGTCAGGGTGCGCTTGCTTTGCACCTATCATGGGCCTGGCACGCAATTCACCATGTGCGGGCCGCAATGCCGCGCGCCGCATCAAATACCTGCCTGCGCCGTGGCTTTGGTAAAGGGCAGCACCCATCCGTCGGCACTTGGCGATGCCTGCCTGCACCGCTCTCCGCCCGTTTCCCGTTTGCCAGAAAACCGCCGGGGCCGATTGCTGTTCTGCATTGATGAGCCAGGATTCCTGCCATGAATGCCATGGATAAAAGATTGCCGGTCACCGTGCTGTCAGGCTTCCTGGGGGCAGGCAAGACCACGCTGCTCAATCATGTCTTGGCCAATCGCGATGGCAAGCGTGTCGCGGTGATTGTGAATGACATGAGTGAGGTGAATATAGACGCGGCTTTGGTCGGCAATGCTGGGACGCTTTCCCGTACTGAAGAAAAGCTGGTCGAAATGTCCAACGGTTGCATCTGCTGCACTCTGCGTGACGATTTGATGCAGGAAATTACCAAGCTTGCCGCTGAAGGGCGCTTCGATGCCTTGCTGATTGAAAGCACCGGCATCAGCGAACCCATGCCCGTGGCTGCGACCTTCGATTTCCGTACCGAGGAAGGCTTCTGCCTCGGTGATGTCGCGCAGCTTGATACCATGGTAACCGTGGTGGACGCGCAGAGCTTCCTGCGCGATTACAGCAGCGCGGACCGCCTGGCCGCGCGGGGCGAAAGCGCCGGCCCGGAGGATACCCGCCTGCTGGTGGATTTGCTGATCGAACAAATTGAATTCGCCGATGTCATTATCGTCAATAAGCAGGATTTGGTGAGTGAGGCGGAGTTGGGTCGCCTGGCCGCGCTACTGGCGACCTTCAATCCCAATGCGGAAATCATCGGCTGTACCAAGGGGGCAGTGCCTCTTCGGCATATCCTGCATACCGGGCGCTTTGATTTTGATGCGGCGCGCCGTTCTGCGGGTTGGATCAAAGCGCTTTCGGGTGAGCATTTGCCGGAAAGCATTGAATTCGGCATCACCAGCTTTGTCTGGCGCGCGCGCCGCCCGGTGCATCCGGAACGCTTCAAGCGCTTCATTGAAGGTGATCTTCCGGGCGTGGTGCGTGCCAAGGGGTTTTTTTGGCTGGCGACGCGCATGCCCTGGGCGGGTGAATGGCAATTGGCCGGCTCCATTGGCCGCCATGAAGCGGCGGGGTTCTGGTGGGCCGTGCAGCCGGCCTCTCGTTGGCCGGATGATCCCGACTGGCGCGCCACGATCGAGGAAATTTGGCAGGAACCCCATGGCGACCGGCGTCAGGAAATCGTCTTTATCGGCATCGCCATGGATGAGGCAGGGCTGCGCGCAGCATTGCAAAACACGCTTTTGACCGATGAAGAATGGCGCGCCGGGCCACGCGCCTGGGCGGGCCTGCCCGACCCATTTCCGGTCTGGCGTGAGGGCTGAAACCGCTGGCGAGTTACGCCGAGGTCGTAAAGTCTAACGCCCCAACCCGTCCCAGAATTCTCTGACCTTGGCGAAGAAGCCTTCGCTTTCGGGGCTGGTGCGGCCACCCTTCTCCGCCTCGGCTTCAAACTGCTCAAGCAATTCGCGCTGCTTTGGCGAAAGATTCTGCGGCGTTTCTACCACCACCTGCACATACATATCGCCGCGCGCGGCAGAACGCAGCACAGAAAAACCCTTGCTGCGCAGGCGGAATTGATCGCCTGTTTGCGTGCCGGCGGGGATGGTCACTTTCGAACGCCCGCCATCAATGCTCGGCACTTCCACATGCCCGCCAAGCGCTGCTTGCGTCATGCGGAGTGGTACGCGCACCAATATATTCGCGCCATCGCGCTGGAAGATCGGATGCGGCCGGACCGCGATATCAACGTAAAGATCACCCGCTGGTGCGCCGCGCTGCCCGGCCTCACCCTCACCACTCAGGCGAATGCGCGTGCCATCATCAACGCCGGCAGGCACTGAGACATTCAGGCTGCGTTCGCGCCGGACGCGGCCCGCGCCACGACAGATCTTGCACGGGTTCTTGATGGCACGGCCGGTGCCGCTGCAGGTGGGGCAGGTGCGCTCCACCAGGAAAAACCCCTGCTGCGCCCTGACCTTGCCGCTGCCTTGGCAGGTGCCGCAGGTTTGTACGCCGGAAGCGGCACCACCTTCGGCGCCCACACCCTTGCAGGCCTCGCAGGAAACGCTCGTCGCGAAACGGATCGTTTTTTTCGCCCCGGCGAAGGCTTCTTCCAGAGAAATCTCTACCTGTGTGCGCAAATCAGACCCGCGGCCGGATGCCGCGCGCTGGCCACGCCCGCCGCCGCCGAAGCGGCCGAACATTTCCTCAAAAATGTCCTCAAAGCCACCGCCACCGAAGGGGCTGCCACCGCCAAAGCCGTCACCGCCGCCAGGCCCGCCCTGCTCAAAGGCAGCATGGCCAAAGCGGTCATAGGCCGCGCGCTTTTCAGAATCCTTCAGTACATCGTAAGCCTCATTCAATTCCTTGAACTTGGCTTCCGCTTCGGCATTGCCTTGATTGCGGTCAGGGTGCCATTGCATCGCGAGCTTGCGATAGGATCTCTTGAGGTCATCCTCCCCCGCATCGCGCGCGACGCCAAGAACCTCGTAATAATCGCGTTTTGCCATGATCGGGCTACCGTTTCGGACGCAAGACGACCCCTGGCGCCCAAAGGCACCAGGGGAAATTCTTGGTCAAAGGAGCTACCACCCCGAAGGGATCAGGAAGGCTTCTTCTTGTTCGGGTCCACTTCCTCGAACTCGGCATCCACAACCTTGTCCTTGGAAACACCACCAGCGCCGCCACCGGCCGCCGGTTCTTCGGGCTTCGGCGCAGCCTGTTCGGCCTTGTAGAGCGCCTCACCCATTTTCATCGCGGCCTGGGACAGCTTTTCGGAAGCTTCGGGGATTGCAGCAGCGTCCTGGCCTTCCATAGCGGTGCGGGCAGCGGCGAGCGCCGATTCTACTTCCAGCTTTTCAGCCGGCGGCACCTGGTCGCCGCTTTCCTTCAGCGTCTTTTCAGTGGAATGCACCAACGCATCAAGCCCGTTGCGCGCCTCCACAGCCTCACGCCGCTTGCGGTCGGCTTCGGCGTTGGCTTCAGCATCCTTCACCATGCGTTCAATATCGGCGTCAGACAGACCCGACTTCGCCTGGATGCGGATTTGCTGTTCCTTGCCGGTCGCCTTGTCCTTCGCGCTGACGCTGACAATGCCGTTCGCGTCAATATCGAAGGTCACTTCCACCTGCGGCACGCCACGCGGCGCGGGGGGAATGCCGGTCAGGTCAAAGGTGCCAAGCTGCTTATTGTCGGCAGCCATTTCACGTTCGCCCTGATAGACCTTGATAGTGACCGCGGTTTGATTGTCATCCGCCGTGGAGAAGGTCTGGCTCTTCTTCGTCGGGATCGTTGTGTTGCGATCAATCAACCGCGTGAAGACCCCGCCGAGGGTTTCAATGCCAAGGCTGAGCGGCGTCACATCCAGCAGCAGCACATCCTTGACATCACCCTTCAGCACGCCGCCCTGAATGGCCGCGCCAATGGCGACAACCTCATCGGGGTTCACGTTGCGAGCGGGTTCCTTGCCGAAGAATTGGCGTACCGCTTCCACAACCTTGGGCATGCGCGTCATACCGCCGACCAGGATCACCTCATCCACCTCATTGGCGGCAAGGCCGGCATCCTTCAGCGCCTGACGGCAAGGTTCCATGGTGCGGCTGATCAGATCATCCACCAGCGCTTCCAGCTTGGCGCGCGTCAGCTTCATGACCAGGTGCTTGGGGCCGGAGGCGTCGGCGGTAATGAAGGGCAGGTTGATTTCGGTTTCCTTGGAGGAGGAAAGCTCGATCTTCGCCTTTTCTGCCGCTTCCTTCAGGCGTTGCAGCGCCAGCTTGTCGCCGCGCAGATCAATGCCCTGTTCCTTGCGGAATTCATCGGCCAGATAATCGATCACGCGCTGGTCGAAATCCTCACCGCCGAGGAAGGTATCGCCATTGGTGGATTTCACTTCAAACACGCCATCGCCGATTTCCAGGATGGAAACGTCGAAGGTGCCGCCACCAAGGTCATAGACCGCGATAGTGCCGCCCTTCTTTTGTTCCATGCCGTAAGCCAAAGCGGCGGCGGTCGGTTCATTGATGATGCGCAGCACGTCAAGCCCGGCAACCGTGCCGGCTTCCTTTGTGGCCTGGCGCTGGGCATCATTGAAGTATGCGGGAACAGTAATGACCGCCTGGGAAACCTTCTCGCCGAGATGTGCTTCGGCGGTTTCCTTCATCTTGGTCAGCACCATGGCGCTGATCTGCTGCGGCGCGTAGGTCTTGCCATCCACCTCAACCCAGGCATCGCCATTCGGCGCCTTGGTGATCTTAAAGGGGGCGAGCCCGATATCCTTTTGCACCATCGGGTCATCAAAGCGCCGCCCAATCAGGCGCTTCACCGCGTAAAGCGTCCCCATAGGATTGGTAACCGCCTGGCGCTTCGCCGATTGACCAACCAGCCTTTCGCCATTCTTCGCAAACGCGATCATGGAGGGCGTGGTGCGCGCGCCTTCGGCGTTTTCAATCACGCGCACATCCTTGCCTTCAAGGATGGCAACGCAGGAATTGGTGGTGCCGAGGTCTATGCCAATGACCTTACTCATCCGTAGTCTCCTCTGCGGCGGATCGCGGCGGCCCGGAATGGCACCACGGCGACCCCCTGTGCTGTACGATGACCAAGCGCCATCGCGGATGGGATTGCAGGAAGCCGCGTCCGAAAGGGCGCCGCGCCTATCCGGCGGATGTATGTAACAGCGCAAGGTGAGACAAGATGCCCCGGCCCGATCACCCGCAAAAAGCTGGGTTAACGCGGCCCACGGCGGCGGTTGCGCTCCAGCTCCTCAGCCGTCAGGGCGAAGGAAATCCGCACCCGGTGTTCTGCCGGGTTGCGCCCAGATCGGAAAAGGATGCTCTCAGGCGCGGTGGTGAAACGGGCGCGGGTCTGATTGCCCTCAAAATTCACCAAAAGCAGCGCCTCCTTGCGCTGGACCAACTGGCTGTCATCCCCGCTGGTGACGGCGAGGAACCAGGGGAGCTCCGCCCGGTTCCCGAGCGTAGCCGGGCCGCGTTCCACATCCATGATGGCGGCAATTTTCACCTCAACCCCGCCGCCGCGGACGTAATCACAGGTGACACCAACGCCCGCCATGCGGCCATCCACCACCATAGCGGCCAAATCAGCCGGCGCGCCGGGCCTGTAGCGCGTGACATCCGCGCCATCCGCCAGGATCGTGACCATGGGGCAGGGCGCCAGCACGGTTTCCTTGGTGGAAGACCCGCAAGCCGCGACCAGCGCCGCAAAAACCAGAACCCCGAAGCGCCACATGCTTAAATCCCCTTTGACCCGAGCGGGCTGCGGGCTACTCTCACCATTCTTCGCGTCGCGCCGCAACCCGTGGTCGGCCCCATTCAATGGACCCAAGCGCCCATGGCTTCTGCCAAGCCCGCCCTGCATCTCCTACTTGCCGGCCCGCGCGGCTTCTGCGCTGGCGTGGACCGCGCCATCAAAATTGTGGAGGAAGCGCTGAAGCGCCACGGCGCCCCGGTTTATGTGCGGCATGAAATTGTCCATAACCGCTTCGTCGTCGAAAGCCTGGAAAAGCAGGGCGCAGTCTTTGTCGAGGAACTCGATGAAATCCCCGATGACGGCCAGCCGGTGGTGTTTTCCGCCCATGGCGTGCCGAAATCCGTCCCCGCCGAGGCCGCCAAGCGCATGATGTTCGCCCTTGATGCCACCTGCCCGCTGGTGAGCAAGGTGCATCGCGAAGCCGAACGGCATCACGAACATGGCCGCCATCTTTTCCTGATTGGCCATGCCGGCCATCCGGAGGTGGTCGGCACCATGGGCCAATTGCCCGAAGGCGTGGTGACCCTGGTGCAGGATGCGGCGGATGCGGAAAGCGCGATCCCGCCTGAGGGTGCCACCCTTGCCTTCACCACGCAAACCACGCTTTCCGTTGACGACACGGCCGAGATCATCGCCATCCTGCAACGGCGCTTCCCGGATATTCGTGGCCCCGCCAAGGAAGATATCTGTTACGCCACCACCAATCGCCAGGCGGCGGTGAAGGCGATTGCGGCACGGTCCGATCTGGTAGTAGTAGTGGGTGCGCCCAATTCATCAAACAGCCAGCGCCTGCGCGAAGTGGCCGAGCGCAGCGGCGCCGGCCGTGCCGTGATGGTGCAACGCGGCGCTGATCTTGATCTTGGGCTGGTGCAGGACTGCAAGACTGTAGGTGTGACGGCGGGCGCCAGCGCGCCTGAAGTGCTGGTGGAAGAAGTGATCGCGCGGCTTGCTGAAGCCTATTCCCTGGATATCGAGGAAGTGGTGGTGGCGGTGGAACAGATGACCTTCCGCCTGCCGCGCGGGCTCGCCGCCGAATAATGGCTGTCTATACCGAAGTTTCGGATGAGGCTTTGCGCGCCTTTCTGGCGGATTATGCGCTGGGTGAATTGCTGGCGTTTCGCGGCATTGCCGAGGGTGTGGAAAATTCCAATTACGCGCTGAAAACGGAAGCGGGCGATTTCATCCTGACGCTCTATGAAAAGCGCGTGGACCCGGCGGAACTGCCTTATTTCCTGGGGCTGATGGACCACCTCGCTGCACGCGGCATGGCCTGCCCCACACCGGTGCATGGGCGGGATGGCGAGGCCTTGCGCGAATTGGCGGGGCGGCCGGCGGCGATTGTCACCTTTCTGCCCGGCGTCTGGCCGCGCCGCGTGCGGCCAGAGCATTGCGCGCCTTTGGGCCGGGCCTTGGCGGAGATGCATCTCACTGGGGCCGGGTTTGAGATGCGCCGGCCCAATGCGCTGGGCCCCAAAGGCTGGGCGCCCTTGCTGGATGGTTGCCGCGCGCGTGGGGATGAGGTGCAGCCCGGCCTGATTGCGGAATTAGACGCGGCGCTGGCTGGCATTCTCGCTGCCTGGCCGGCCGAGCGCAGCCTGCCGATCGGGCAAATCCATGCCGATCTTTTCCCCGATAACGCGTTTTTCCTGCCGGGCGCCGATGGCCAGCCGCGCATCTCAGGCGTCATTGATTTCTATTTCGCCTGCACGGATCTTTTCGCCTATGACATCGCGGTCTGCCTGAATGCCTGGTGCTTTGAGGCTGATTATTCCTTCAACGTGACGCGCGCGCGGGCCATGCTTGGCGCCTATCGTGCCATGCGCCCGATGACTCGGGCTGAATTGGCCGCGCTGCCGGTGCTGTGCCGCGGTGCGGCGCTGCGCTTTTTACTGACCCGGCTGTATGACTGGACGCATACACCCGAAGGCGCCTTGGTGACGCGCAAAGACCCAGGGGAATATCTGCGGAAACTACGCTTCTTCAGCGGCGCTGAAACGCTTGCGGCCTTTGGCCTGTGACCGGCAGCGCAGACCCGCGCCCCCTGGTTCAGATTTGGACCGATGGCGGCTGCAAACCCAACCCCGGCCCCGGCGGCTGGGCCGCCATTCTACGCTTTGATGAACACGAACGAGAGCTTTCTGGCCATGAGGCCGAGACCACCAATAACCGCATGGAATTGACCGCGGCCTTGCGGGCGCTTGAGGCGCTGAAAAAACCCTGCCGTATCGCCTTGCATACGGATAGCGAATATCTGCGCAATGGCATCAGCCGCTGGATCCATGGCTGGGTGCGCGCCAATTGGCGCAATGCGGCGAAGGAGCCGGTGAAGAATTTGGATCTGTGGCAGGCCATTCTGGCCGCTGCCAAGCCGCATGAGATTGAATGGCATTGGGTGCGCGGCCATGCCGGGGACTCGATGAATGAACGCGCCGATGCGCTGGCGACGGCGGCGCGGGATAGGGCGGCTGAGGAAGAGATTTAGGGTCGCATTTTCCGAGCCGCCAAGCGATATCGCTTGGCTTGAAAATGCTCCGGCTTGCCCAAACCCTGTCCTGGCGGGTATACCCAATCACATGCGCGGGCGTAGTTCAGAGGTAGAACGTCAGCTTCCCAAGCTGAATGTCGGGGGTTCGATTCCCCCCGCCCGCTCCAATTTTCAGTGACTTAAATCGCGCCTCACGGCTGAGACACTGGAAGTTCAGGGCGTCGGGACACATCAGGGACACATTTTTCGGCGCCATATCGTTGCCCCAAACGGTCGCCGCGCACCTTAAGTCTGGAGCAGCGGCGTCCCCAGGTCCCGCTGTTGGGATGCCTATCCCTGCCCTGTAGCGGTGTAGCGGCAAAAATTTCGATAGGTCGCAGGCATCTCCGAGGCGCAGCCACGTCACCCGCGCGTAGATGGCCAGCACACCCCACAGCCCCCTACCCGGCAGTGTAGCGGTGTAGCGGCAAATTCGGGGAATGAGGGCAGGACCGTGCAGCCCATGGATTGGATCCGGCAGCGAGGGGGTAGGGGCGGCGGGGACTGGAAAATGACCCCCGGCCACTGGTTTGTTAGGAATGACCCTGACAGATTCGCGTGGATTTTTCGAGTTGGGTGGGCCGGTGTGTCCAGCCCCTTTTTTATGTACCAGTGATTTGTGGGTTTACTAAGCATGTTTCAGGTGCCGGCGGCCGCATTCCGAGGGCGTGGTGGGGCCGGATATGGTTATATTGGTTGAGCCATTGATTGATGACAGTTTGGGCCTGGCGGGTGGTGCTAAACCATTCAGCGTTGAGCAC
>Ga0194129_10000676_pt1 | contig 63258 bp, 56 predicted proteins | sample TA2KigCa35mmetaG_FD_150862 | JGI IMG/M metagenome (GOLD analysis project Ga0194129, IMG submission 150862) | Freshwater microbial communities from Lake Tanganyika, Tanzania - TA2015038 Kigoma Deep Cast 35m | ecosystem: Environmental > Aquatic > Freshwater > Lake | place: Tanzania: Lake... | reverse complement strand
CGACTATATTCCGATGCCCGCCTCGGTTGTCTCAAAGGTCAAGTCATCGGTCTGGTCGCAGATCAAGAAGTAATCAGACTTTGCTTTGTCATCTTTCTGTGATGACAATCCTTAAAAGCTTCTCAGGGCGTTTCAAAAAGCGCCCTGATCAGATAGACTGGTGTCTCAGCAATAGGCGTCGCATTTACAGATGATGGGTTGCGATCAAGGGACTCCCTATGGCACAAGTCACAACTTCACGTGATCCCCGCGAATTCATCAGCGCTTCACGCTCTAAAATTCTCTCTTCTATGGCGACCGGCGATCGCATTTTCGCTTTCATCACGCGCGCATGTGCTTATGGCGTCTTTGTGCTTCTTCTCGGCATTATGATTTCGCTCATTATGGGTGCGTGGCCGGCGATCAAAACTTTTGGCCTCGAATTTTTGATAACACGCCGGTGGGCTCCGCAGCTTGATGAGCCAATTCTGGGTGCACTCGCGCCGATCTATGGCACTCTTCTTACATCATTCATTGCGATGTTGATTGCAGTTCCTTTTGGTCTCGGCATTGCGGTTTTTTTAACGGAACTTTGCCCTATCCCCTTGCGCCGCCCGATCCGTGTTGCGGTAGAGCTTTTGGCAGGAGTTCCTTCAATCATCTATGGTATGTGGGGATTCTTTGTCCTTGGGCCTTTCTTAGTGCATTATGTTGAGCCCCCTATCGTGTGGGCCGTTCAGGATATCCCGGTACTAAATATTATTTTTGGCGCCGAAATGATCTCGAATATTAGTCTCTTTAATGCATCGCTTGTTCTCGCGATTATGATCTTGCCGTTTGTTACCGCGATTGCTGTTGACGTCTTCAGCATTGTTCCACCAGTATTGAAAGAATCTGCTTATGGAATTGGCTGCACGACATGGGAAGTGGTGACGAATGTAGTGGTGCCCTATGCGCGTGTTGGTTTGGTTGGTGGCGTGATGCTGGCGCTTGGCCGTGCGCTTGGCGAAACCATGGCGGTAACTTACATCATCGGTAATAGCTTTAAGATTGATGGCTCAATCTTTTCACCGGGCACAACCATTTCCGCGGCGATTGCGAGTGAGTTTGCTGAAAGCTCCGATCTACATCGATCGGCTTTGATGTATCTTGGCCTCATACTTTTCATCCTCACTTTCTTAGTTCTTGCCGCTGCTCGTTTGATGTTGATGCGTCTCGAAAAGCGGGCAGGAGCTTAAGATGTCACTTTACGCAAGCCGCCGTCGTTCAAATTTTACCGCGATGACATTGTGTCTGATCGCTACGGGCATTGGCATTATCTGGCTCTTTTTGATTTTGTTTTCGCTCATTTTGAATGGATTACCGCATCTTTCCTTCTCAACTTTTGTAGAAATGACGCCGCCCCCTGGCGAGACGGGAGGCGGACTGGCCAATTCGATTTTCGGTACATTATTGATGACATTTCTTGGCGTCGGTGTCGGCGCGCCGATCGGTGTAATGGCCGGAACCTATCTGGCTGAATATGGCCGTTACTCCAAGGCAACCCCCGCGATCCGTTTTATCAATGATATTCTTCTCTCGGCACCCTCGATCATCATTGGTCTTTTCATTTACGGACTTGTTGTTTTGCCAATGAAGAATTTTTCCGCACTCGCAGGCGCCTTGGCTTTGGCTGTGATCGTCATTCCCATTGTTGTGAGAACAACCGAAGACATGTTGTTGCTTGTGCCGAACACTTTGCGTGAGGCAGCGTCATCTATGGGTCTGCCGCGTTCGCATGTCGTATGGCACGTGGCCTATCGTGCAGCACGAGCGGGCATTCTGACCGGCATACTTCTTGGCGTCGCGCGTATCGCGGGGGAAACGGCACCGCTTCTTTTTACCGCGTTCTCCAATAATTTCTGGAGTGCGAGTCTCTTGAAGCCGATCGCAAGCCTACCGACAACGATCAATAGTTTCATCAACACGCCTGATGCCAATATGAAAGAATTGGCGTGGACAGGTGCTTTGATTGTGACCTTGGCTGTATTGGGATTAAACATCGCTGCGCGAGTTTTGGGCGTGGCCAAAAAGCAACAGTAATAGAATTGAGTGTCTAACCGAATAACTAAATAGATAAAGCTATGAATGAGAAGATATCAATCCGTGACTTAAAATTTTTCTACGGAACCAGTTTGGCTCTGAAGGGAATCAATATCCCTCTTTATGCGAATAAAGTGACGGCCTTTATCGGGCCATCGGGCTGCGGAAAATCAACGCTGCTTCGTGTTTTGAACCGGATGTATGATCTCTATCCCAATCAACATGCTGAAGGGCAAGTCATGTTTGACGGGCGCAATATTCTCGATCCTGATGTCGACCTAAATCTCCTCCGCGCACGCATTGGCATGCTGTTTCAAAAGCCAACACCTTTTCCGATGACGATTTATGATAATATCGCTTTTGGCTTGAAGCTTTACGAAAAGCTCTCGAAATCCGAACTTGACGGCCGCGTTGAAGATGCGTTGAAGCGTTCAGCCCTATGGTCTGAAGTCAAAGACAAACTCAACGCGAATGGGTTAAGTCTTTCGGGTGGACAGCAACAACGTCTTTGCATCGCGCGCACGGTCGCCATCAAGCCGGAAGTGATTTTGTTTGACGAGCCCTGCTCGGCGCTTGATCCGATTTCGACGGCCAAGATAGAAGAGCTGATTGATGAGTTGAAACATGACTACACAATCGCGATCGTGACCCACAATATGCAGCAGGCGGCGCGCGTATCTGAACATACAGCCTTTATGTATCTTGGCGAATTGATTGAATTCGACGAGACTTCAAAAATCTTTACCGCACCACACGATTCACGAACGCAAGATTATATTACCGGCCGCTTCGGTTGATTTGAGTTTAGGAATTGGAGAAAGATCATGGTCGATCATACCGTACGGGCTTATGATGACGAGTTGATGGAGATCGGTAGCAAGATTTCCGAAATGGGTGGCATTGCCGAGACCATGCTGACCAATGCGATTGATGCGCTCGTGAAGGGTGACACGGATCTCGCCCAACGTGTCATTGCAACCGATCCAAAACTTGATGCGTTTGAACGCGAGATTGAAGAGAAAGCCGTCTTAACGATTGCCCGTCGTCAGCCGATGGCCATTGACTTGCGCGCGCTGGTGTCGGCCATCCGCATCGCGTCTGATATTGAGCGCATTGGTGATCTCGCCAAGAATGTTGGTAAACGTGTTGTGGCAATGGACGGACAATTTGCGCCGCAGAAAATTGTTGGCGGTGTCGTGCATATCAGCGATCTTGCGCTTGAGCGTCTTCATCGTGTGCTTGGTGCCTATGCGCAGCGCGATGTGAATGCCGCGCTTGATGTATGGCAACATGACGAGGAAATCGATCAACTTTATAATTCGCTCTTCCGTGAATTGCTGACCTATATGATGGAAGATCCGCGTAATATCGGTTTCTGCACGCATCTCTTGTTCTCTGCCAAGAATATTGAACGCATCGGCGATCACGCAACCAATATCGCGGAAACAATTCATTATTTGGTCAAAGGCGAAACCATCACCGCAGACCGTCCGCGTGTTTTGGGCGCATATGAGCCCTTAATTTTAGGTTGATTGATCCTTAGTTGTCCCGGAAAGTGTAAATGACAACAAAGCCTCGCATTCTCATCGTTGAAGACGAAGAACCTTTGTCACTGTTGTTGCGCTATAATCTCGAATCTGAAGGCTATGAAGTTGAAAGCGCGATGCGGGGCGATGATGCCGAATTGATGCTCAAAGAGCATATTCCTGATCTTGTTTTGCTTGATTGGATGTTGCCGGGTCTTTCCGGGATCGAGCTTTGTCGGCGGTTACGACAAAGAACGGATACAAAAACCTTACCGATTATTTTGCTCACGGCACGCGGCGAAGAAGATGAGCGAGTGCGCGGCCTTGCAACAGGCGCCGATGATTATGTCGTCAAACCATTTTCGGTGCCGGAGCTTTTAGCGCGCGTCGGCGCACTCTTAAGACGCGTCTCACCAAACCGTGTGTCTTCCGCTTTAGAAGCAGGCGATCTTCACCTTGATCGCTCAAGCCATCGTGTGCGTCGTTCAGGCCGCGAATTGCATTTAGGTCCGACCGAGTTTCGCTTGCTTGAATTTTTGATGGAACGTCCGGGGCGCGTTTTTTCGCGCGCGCAATTGCTTGATCATGTCTGGGGCATGGACTCTGAAATCGACGAACGCACGGTCGATGTTCATGTCGGCCGCTTGCGCAAGGCCATCAACAAGCCACGCGAACGCGATCCGGTGCGCACCATTCGCGGCGCAGGCTATTCATTCGACGAGAATTTTAATCTGAAAGCGTGAACGCGCTTTCGCGGCTCAGTCTTTGTTTTTGCGACGATCGCTCGAAGGCTGATACGCAATGCGCGAATGGAAGGCGCAATAGGGCGTTCCAATCGGCGACTCCGCACCGCAGAAGCGGAAATCTGGTGATGACGGATCGCCGAAAGGCCAGCGACAGGTGGATTCACGTAATTCCATGATCGTGATCCGCTCTGACATTGGCACAACAACATCCGTGAAGGGCTCGGGATCATAAGCCACGACAGGCGCGATCGCCTCGGCGGTGACCGGTGAAGGACTCAAAGCAAGATTGCCGCGGATCGCCGCCTGACCGGCGGCGGCTGACGAATAAGAGCCAAGGCCAGCTCGATTTGCTGAATGCGTCAAAGGGTGGCTCGGTGCGCGGGTGATTTTGCGCGGCCGTGCGGCTTGTGAGGAGGGCGCTTTTGCCCGGCCCGAAAGCCCCAAGCGGTGCACTTTGCCAATCACCGCATTGCGGGTGATGCCATTTGCCAATTCAGCCGCGATTTGGCTTGCACTCAGGCCCTGGTTCCAAAGCTTGCGCAGCAACTCGACTCGTTCATCGGTCCAGGACATCGATTTCCTCACAAAAAAATTGACAAACCCGATTGGTGGGGCCCTGCTGCATTGCCTTGAAACTCACAAAGCCAAGCGAAGAGACGAAGCCTTAACGCCACCAGATATCGCGTTTGATGCGTCGAAAACCTACAATATGCGTTGACTCCATCGCAAGAGTCGCGGAGTCCGCTGATGAGTCGCTGAATCAGTTTTCCCCAGCGATGAATAGTGGATAAGTGCTTATGGTCCGACTTTAGGGGTGAGAATGGGTGTCGCCCTCTTTAATTGACAGTGCAAGCCCTCTCCATGCTATAAGTTAATTCACGATGAGCCGTCCCTCGGGGCGGCCATTTTTGTTTTTTCTTGTCTTTTTTGGGAGCCGTGTCCATGTCCGGACCCAGTTCTGCAGTCGCATCACCCGCCTCCGCTTTGTTGCCCACTTTCGCACGTCTCGACATTGGATTTGAGCGCGGCGAAGGCTGCTGGCTCTATGATCAGAAAGGCGAAGCCTATCTCGATTTCGGCTCGGGCATCGCTGTGAACGCTTTGGGCCATGCTCATCCGCATCTCGTCGAGGCATTGCAAGCACAAGCGGCCAAGCTTTGGCATGTTTCAAATCTCTATCAGATTCCGGAAGGCGAAAGACTCGCGCGCCGCCTTATCGAGCATAGTTTTGCCGACACTGTCTTCTTCACGAATTCGGGTGCAGAGGCGCTCGAATGTGCGATCAAAATGGCGCGCAAATATCATTCGGCGAATGACAACCCCGAGAAATTCCGCATCATTACTTTTGAAGGGGCGTTTCACGGTCGCACACTCGCAACGCTCGCAGCGGGCGGGCAGAAAAAATATCTCGATGGCTTCGGCCCGAAAGTTGATGGTTTTGATCAAGTCGCTTTTGCCGATCATGATGCGATTGAAAAAGCCATCACGCCAGAAACAGCAGCGATCTTAATTGAGCCCATTCAAGGTGAAGGCGGCGTTCGCGTTGTGCCATCGCAATGTCTCAAAGGCTTGCGTGAATTATGTGATCGCCATGGCCTCTTGTTGATTTTTGATGAGGTTCAATGTGGCATGGGCCGCACAGGCCATCTTTTTGCCTATCAAAAATCAGGCGTTGCGCCCGACATCATGGCGCTCGCGAAAGGTTTGGGGGGCGGCTTTCCCGTCGGCGCTTGTCTTGCAACGCTTGAAGCAGGCAAAGGCATGACTGCGGGATCGCATGGCACGACATTTGGCGGCAATCCGCTTGCGATGGCTGTCGGCAATGCGGTCCTTGATGTGATGCTGGCGCCAGGTTTTCTTGACCATGTCCGCCATTTGGGTTTGCTTTTCAAACAGAAACTCGCCGCTTTGAAAGATAGGCATCCGCGTGTGATTGCCGATATACGCGGCGAAGGTTTGTTAATGGGTGTCAAAGCCGCGCAACCAAATACGGAATTGACCAAGGCCTTATTCAACGAGCATATGTTATCCGTTGGCGCAGGCGATAATGTTGTGCGTCTTCTGCCGCCATTAATCATTGATGAAAAGCTTGCCGATGACGCCCTTCATCGCCTTGATGCGGCATGCGCACATATCGAAGCCGAACACGGATTTACCGCGACAGGGAGTGTGGCCTGATCATGAGTCAACGTCATTTTCTTGATTTGAGTGATTTTTCAGCAGACGCTTTACGGGGCCTCCTTGATCAGGCACATGCCATCAAGACCGTCCGTAACAAAGATAAAGTCAATGCGCCCAAGCCGCTTGCAGGCAAAGTGCTCGCAATGATTTTTGATCGCCCCTCAACACGGACACGCGCGTCATTCGATGTGGGTATGCGCGAGCTTGGCGGCGAAACCATAATGCTCACCGGCGCAGAAATGCAGCTCGGTCGTGGCGAAACCATTGCTGATACGGCACGCGTTCTCTCGCGTTATGTCGATGCGATTATGGTGCGTATGCTCGATCACGCGAAAGTGCGCGAGCTTGCCGAATATGCCACCGTTCCCGTCATCAATGGCCTAACCAAATTATCTCATCCCTGTCAGGTGATGGCTGATATTCTCACTTACGAAGAACATCGCGGTTCAATCAAAGGAAAAAAAGTTGCGTGGATGGGAGACGCCAATAATGTGCTTGCCTCGTGGGTTCATGCGGCCGCGCGTTTTGATTTCCAACTCGTGATTGCCGCACCTGAAGACTTGTCGCCATCAACGGAATTAATTGCCTGGGCGCGTAATGAAGGCGCGCGTGTCACTGTGACCTGCAGTCCGCAAGACGCAGCGGATCAAGCTGATTGCATCGTGACGGATTGTTGGGTGTCAATGGGTGATGAAGACGCCGGGCGTCGTCACAATCTTCTCGCGCCGTATCAAGTGAATTCCGCTTTGATGGCACGTGCATCATCAAAAGCCCTGTTCATGCATTGTCTGCCTGCACATCGCGGTAAAGAAGTCACAGATGATGTGATGGACGGACCGCAAAGCGTTGTGTTTGATGAAGCAGAAAATCGCTTGCATGCACAAAAGTCTGTTCTTGCTTGGTGTCTCGGGGCCTGATTATGGCGGATGATTTTGTCCTGCCTTTCGCGGTCGAAACGCTCGATCTGCGTGGCCGAGTCGTACGCCTCGGATTATCGATTGATTCAATTTTGACCGGCCACGACTATCCTGTTGTTGTCTCTGATCTTTTGGGTCAGGCCGTGGCGCTTGCCGCTCTTCTGGGCAGCGCGTTGAAATTCGAAGGACGGTTTCAGGTTCAATCGCGCACGGATGGTGCGGTGTCGATGCTTGTAGTCGATTATGAAGCACCGGATCGTGTTCGCGGTTACGCGCATTTTGATCGCGCATTATTGACGGATGGCATGACTCCGGCTGAGGCGCTGGGTCGTGGACAATTGGGCCTCACGATTGATCAAGGGTCAAATCTCTCGCGCTATCAAGGCATTGTTGTGCTTGAAGGACAGGGACTCGAAGAAGCCGCGCAGCAATATTTTCGTCAGTCCGAACAAATTCCAACGCGAGTGCGTTTGGCAACGGGCCGCGTTTCTTTAGCGGGCTCATCGAGCGATGCCAATGTGATGTGGCGTGCGGGGGGATTGCTCGCGCAATTCATGCCTACGTCACCAGAGCGACAACGCCGCATCGATCTTCATCCTGGTGATGCGCCAGAAGGTATGTCAATTTTTGATCAGACCGACGATCAATCATGGATCGAAACGCGAGCGCTTGTTGAGACGATTGAAGATCATGAATTGATCGATCCAATGCTCTCAAGTGAAGCGTTGCTTTATCGGTTGTTCCATGAAAATGGTGTGCACGTATTTGATGCGGAATCTGTTCATACGCAATGTCGCTGTTCGCGTGATCGCATTCTTTCGATGCTCAAAAGCTTCTCTCCGAAAGACCGCACCGAGATGATTGCTGATGATGGTATGATCGGCGTTACCTGTGATTTTTGTTCAAAGCGCTATATCGTTGCGCTCAACGAAGTTGAGAATCATTCAGCAATTGAAAATGAGTTGAACTCATGAGTGTTTTTGATCGGCGGATTACGGCGGTAAGACCTGACAGAGCGGCACTCTCCCTTAAAGGACAGATTGAAGCGCCCCTTTATGTTGAGGGTGTTAGAAAAATTGTTTTCGATGGTTCCGCCGATATGCGCCGGGAACCCTATCCCGATGCGCTGCTCGATACAGAAGCGCTGCACGGCGAAATTTTTATCGAATATGAGTGTGATGATGAAGGCTGGAGCTGGGGACAGCTTGAACGCGATTCCTATGTAGGCTTTGTGCCTTCGAAGACTTTGACGCGCGATGAAGCACAATCAACGCATCGTGTGTCGGTGTTGCGAAGTTTCCTTTATGGCGGTCCAAGCATCAAATTGCCGCCGATGGCTGCCGTGTCGCTTGGCAGCCGCGTTGCGATTGTTGATCATAAAGATCAATTTGCGATCACCCATCGAGGACATTGTTTGATTGCTGATCATCTCCAGCCGATTGAATATCAAGAAAAAGACTTTGTAAGCGTCGCCGAGCGTTTTATTGGCATTCCCTATTATTGGGGCGGCAAAACAAGTTTGGGCCTTGATTGTTCAGGTCTTGTGCAAGTGGCGTTTGATGCCGCTGGCCTGTCAGCGCCGCGCGATTCCGATATGCAGGAAAAACAAGTGGGTCATAGTCTTCCCGTCAATGACTCGCTTTTGAAATTGAAACGCGGTGATTTGATTTTCTGGAAAGGTCATGTCGGCATCATGCGCGATGCGGAGACTTTGCTTCATGCGAGCGGCCATCACATGCTCGTAGTGACTGAGTCTTTACAACAAGCGATTGATCGCATCGCTGCAAAAGGTGCGGGCCCAGTCACTTCAATAAAACGTCTTTAATAGCCGCGACTTTGATCTAATTGATAGAGGAGCGGTTCGCCGCGTTCTGATCGGCGCACTTGCTCGGCAATCATCTTGCTTATCGCCATCGGATCGGAGACAGATGCATTATGCGGCGTGATGGTCACACGCGGATGAAGCCAGAGTGGCGATGAAACCGGCAACGGTTCGGTTTCAAAAACATCAAGCACCGCTTCATGAAGCGTGCCGCCGTCAAGGCAACTTAGAATCTCATTCTCTTTTTGCAATCCGCCGCGTCCTGCATTGATCAATGACGGCGCTTTTACGCGGCCATCGCGCGCTAAACCTTTCAAGAGTTTCGCATTGATGATGCCGCGTGTTTCAGGCGTGAGCGGCAAAAGCACAATCAGAATATCGGTACGGGCGAGGAGGTGAGGGAGTTCCTCATGGCCTGAGAAGAGTTTTATTCCCGATATCGATTTAGGACTACGATTCCATCCTGCAACGTCAAATCCAATGAGAGATAATTTTTCAGCGGCATCTTGACCGAGTACACCCATACCCATGATGCCGATCCGCACATCCCCAGCAGCCGGTTGGTGATCATCATCAAGCCAGACCTTTTGATTTTGTTGATTTCGATAGCGACGTGTTTGACGCAAGATAGAAAGCGCGTGAAGAATAACATATTCAGTCATTCGCTTCGTAAGATCAGGATCGACAACACGCGCGGTCGGTACAGAAGGTAAAAGCGGATCACGAAAAAGATGATCAACGCCCGCGCCTAAAGAAAAGATCGCTTTTAAAGATTTGAAATCAGCAAGAGAACCCGGCGGGTGATACCATGTCATTGCATAGGCAACAGATTCGCGCTCGAAATCATCGCCCAATTTGGCAATTGAAAATTCCGGCAACAGCGTCTCAAAACTTTTGACCCAAGGCTCAGGATCACCAGAACCCATAGCAATTAGAAATGTCTTTTTCATGTGAGATCCGATGTGATCCGTTCAAGAATGAGCGGTGTTAGTGCTGGCTTTGTCGACGATAATTTAAAGGCGCTCTTGATCGCCGCATGAGCAAGATCAAAATCTGTCTCGTTACGCGCATGAATCAAACAGAGCGGATCGCCTTTGTGACAAAAGGTACCAATAGGAAGAAGTTCGCTCAATCCAACGGAAGGATCGATTTGATCCTCTGCACGTTTGCGTCCGCCCCCTAAACCGATGATGGCCACTCCAAGATCGCGTGTAGAAATCTCGGTGATATAACCCTCTTGTTCTGCAAAAGCAGGCTTAATAAGATGCGCGTGCGGCAGATATTGATCCGGGTGTTCAAGCAAATCTTTCGGTCCGCCAAGTGCAGCAACCATTTTCGAAAAAATAGATGCCGCCGCACCGGAAGAGAATGCGGCTTCAATTTTCGCACGCGCTTCGTCTTGATGTGAGGCGAGCTTTCCCGTGATCAACATTTCAACACCGAGCGCCACAGTGACATCATGAAGTTTTTGCGTACGCCGAGCGCCGGTGAGGTGATCAATCGCCACTTTCACTTCAAGGGCATTGCCTGCTGCATCCGCGAGTGGTTCATTCATATCAGTGATGAGCGCCGTCGTTGGCAATCCTGCGGCGGTCGCAACATCAGCGATGCTGTGTGCGAGTTCCCGCGCGTCATCGAGTTTCGCCATAAACGCGCCTGAACCGGTTTTCACATCCATCGCCAAACCATTCAAACCCGAGGCGAGTTTTTTTGAAAGGATAGATGCCGTGATCAGTGGAATCGATTCAACAGTCGCCGTGACATCACGCAGCGCATAGAGTTTGCGATCAGCGGGAGCGAGATCGCGTGTTTGCCCGATGATGGCAGTGCCGACCTCCTTTACAGTTTTGCGAAACAAAGCAAGGTCGGGTTGCGAGAGGTAACCGGGAATTGAATCAAGCTTATCAAGCGTACCGCCTGTATGCCCAAGTCCGCGTCCCGAAATCATCGGCACATAACCACCGCATGCAGCAATAGCCTGCGCGAGAATGAGGCTGACTGTATCACCGATGCCGCCGGTAGAATGTTTATCAAGCATCGGCCCTGGAAAGTCAGACCACTCAAGGACAGTGCCCGAATGGGTCATCGCGCGGGTGAGTGCGACCCGTTCATCGCGTGTCATGCCGTTGAAAAACACCGCCATTGCAAAAGCGGCGATTTGCGCGTCGCTCACGGCGCCGGACGTCATGCCATCGATGAAGCGATAAATCTCATTGGCAGACAAAGCGCCGCCATCGCGTTTTTTACGGATGAGTTCTTGCGGAATCATGAGCCCCCCTTGTGCCGCAAGTCTCTACAAGGGTTTTAGAAAATCAACAGAGATTTTTTAAGCAGCGTAGCGGGTCGCCTCTTCGCCGTAATAATCAATATAGCGCGGATTGATGGCCGAAACGGGCAGAATAACCAGCACGTCGGTTGTGCCGAATTGCCGATCAATGACTGCGCCATCGCCAAAGCGTGCGCCCAAACGCAAATAGCCTTTGATTAAGGGCGGTAGAGCATGAAGCGCTTTGCGGGCATCAATCATATCAGAGCCCATAAGATTCATATTGATGGCGCGCCCTGAAACCGGCTTTGCCGCCAGAATTCCTTCGGCTCTTGCTGTGTGATGGAGAAAGCTCAAGGGCAAAGCAAGCGCCTCGGGGTTTGTGCCAGAGAGGCTTGCGCAACCGAACATGATGTCGATTTTGTGCCTGCGGACATAGGTCCAAATACCATGCCAAAGTAATTCAACCGTGCGTTTATCGCGATAGGCTTTCAAAACGCAGGACCGCCCGAGTTCGAGAAATCGCGCAGCCGGATGGGCGGCAAGTATAGGGGCAATATCAAATTCGCTTGCAGTATAAAATCCGCGTTCGCGCGCCGCTATATTTTGACGTAACAGTCGATAAGTACCGATGACTTTTGGCTTGTTGTCTTTGTGATCCAAAACAAGAAGATGATCGCAATGCGTATCAAACGGATCGATATCTCGACGTTTTAGTCGCGAGATCAAATCGGGTGTTGCATGCATTTCTTCGTAAAAGACTTTGAAGCGAAGGCTTTGTGCTTTTTTGATTTCTGTTTTCGTTGCCGCAAGGCGCACCTCGAGCGATCCAATGCGACCGAGACTATAGGCGGGATCAAAATCTGCATCATCCATGAGGGTCCGGATCAAACGCTGTGCCGCTTGATCTTGCGTCCATTCCCGAAAACCTTCGCCAAGATCGATCATGGTCATTTATCCTTTTGGCCATTATGTGCGTGATTCGTTCTTTTCCAGAAGATTTCATCACATCTCCTCGACCATTTTATGACAGTGCCGTTAATGCGACCCATGAACAGGCGCGGCGCGATAGGACAGGACCTCGGCAATGTGAATCTGTTTAATGGTCTCGGTGCCGTCGAGATCGGCGAGCGTGCGGGAGACTTTTAAAACGCGATGAAAACCGCGAGCGGTCAGGTTCATGCGGTCGGCTGCGCTGCGAATGAGGGCAATGCCCGCTTCCTCCGGCGCGGCAATTTGATCAAGCAAACAGACACGACAAGTCGCATTGGTTGTCTCAATCCCTAATGCATGCGCCTGATAGCGGTGAATTTACCTTTGCCTCGCAACACTCACCCGCCGCCCAATCGATTCAGATGTTTCGCTTTTCTGGGCGGATAATAAATCGCCGGGCGTCACAGCGGAGACATCAATCGTCAAATCAGTACGATCAAGACAAGGGCCGGAAATGCGCGATTGATATTGCGCCATGCACACCGCATTCGGCGCTTTGCGACACGCATAGCCGGTATCCGTTGCATGTCCGCAGCGGCAAGGATTCATCGTGGCGATGAGCTGAAACCGCGCCGGATAGGCGATGCGATGCTGCACGCGTGCGATCACCGCTTCTCCTGTTTCAAGCGGCTGACGAAGACAGTCGAGAGCTTGCGGTTGAAATTCCGGTAATTCATCGAGAAACAAAACATCACGATGCGCAAGTGACACTTCGCCGGGACGCGCTTGCGTGCCACGACCGACAAGGGCGGCCATGGACGCGGAATGATGCGGTGCGCGAAAGGGCTTTCGATCCGTCAGTCCTAGCTCATCAAGCAAACCCGCAATCGAATGGATCATCGAGACTTCAAGCAATTCGGGTGGCGTAAGTGGAGGTAAAATCGAAGGCAAGCGTGACGCGAGCATGGATTTGCCTGCACCGGGGGGACCGGAGAAAAGAAGATTATGTCCGCCAGCAGCTGCGATTTCGAGCACGCGACGCGCGCTGTCTTGCCCTTTGAGTTCGGCCATATCCGGCAGCGGTTGGCCGTCTTTACGGATCGCGGGGGCAGGGCGCGATAAAATTTATATGTCTTTGAAATGATTGGCGAGCTGGATCAAAGAGCGCAGTGCCAGAATGGGAAGATCGGCAGCGGCCCAAGCTGCCTCGGCACCTGAGGCCACCGGACATATTAATCCAAATCCACGTTCATGTGTAGCGACAGCCGCAGGCAAAATCCCCGCTACGGGCGCGAGTGAACCATCTAGACCGAGCTCGCCCAAAACCACAAAACCTTCGAGGGCGTCGGAGGGCAAAGCGCCAATCGCGGCCATTAAGCCAAGCGCGATGGGTAAATCAAAATGACTGCCTTCTTTCGGCATATCGGCGGGCGCGAGATTGATCGTGATCCGACGGGTCGGCAACGCAAGGCCCACTGCGGCCAACGCGCCGCGCACGCGTTCACGCGATTCACCAACCGATTTATCCGGCAGGCCGACAATATTGAAAAGAACCCGCCCCGGCATAACTTGCACTTGAACATCGACGGGTTTCGCGTTGACGCCTTCAAAGGCGACGGTTGAAACCCTTACGACCATCGGCGCAAGCCCTTATCCGTGGCGAAACGAAGGGGAGCTACATCAGTCGGATAAAATGCGGGGCGGGTGTCAGGCATGGCACTTCGATCACACAAGCACGCGCCGTCTCTACACCCTGTCACATGTGACAGGGTGGCGTCATGTCGCGGCTCACTCAAAGACCACAATCAAAGCCTTCAATATCCACAAATTCCGCAGCAGTGATGTCGCCTGCGGCGCCAGACATGCCGCTGATATTATCAAGCGGGTCTTGACACAGCAGCATAAGATGGGCGGCTTGATAACGCCACCGTCTCACTTCAGCCCAAGGCCAAGCGAGGCCAAGGGTCAAAAGAACCGCAACCAAATTGCTTAGCGTGATCCAGATCATCGCGCCCCTTCCGATAAATGAGCGCACGCGATGACGTCGATCAAAAACGAGCGTTGAGAGCGCCACATTACGCGTGCCCGTGCGATAAAAAATCGAGGCAATAATCAGTCCAAAATAAAATGAGACGAAGAGCGAGTGCCAGGCCGAGAAAGATGAAATTCCGCCTGACATGTCGTCAACCATCTCCTCGGCCATCAGGTGATGAAAATAAAGTGGCAATGCTGTAAAAGGAACCATCGCGATGATGAGCACGAGAATGGAAAGACCGAATTGCGCCGTGATGGCGCCGAGCGGCGGAGCGATTTCCGCGCGGATGGCACCGTAACGCATACGACTGCCGATATAGCGCCAACTCGCTTTGGTGAAGAAGGGGAGAGCCAAACCGCCTGTCAACAGAACTGCAATCGGCAGCAGAACATAGATCCCAAAGCCGGCCAATAATCGCCGCGAAAACCGAAGCGAATATCCCGGAAACTTGTCATGCGGAGCGAAAAAGACAGTGAGGAATTGATGATGACAGGCAAGAGAAAAATATAGCCGATCAAAAGAATGGTGAAAAAGGGTGAGATCGCCACAAGAATATTGTAAAGAATAAGCGTGCCAACAACGATAAAACGTCCGATGAGAATCTTTACTAGCTCGGCATGATAATCAAAATGATATCCGTCAAGCGTTATATTCTGATAGAAATAACGAAGGCGTCGTACTTTGGCCCAAGCAGAATAAATCCTAATCGTGATGATCGAGAGTAGAACATTGATGATCCAGATTTTGAAGTAAGTGAATGTTCCACCGCTGAAGACAAACGAATGTTCACGAAATTCGGGAGAAGCGCTCTGACTTACTCGATTATTCAGTGCATCGCTCATCTTTTTTGCCTTTTTTCAACTTCTATATATTGATGCTCAACTATGATTTCTCTGCAAGCTTTTTAAGTTGTAAAGCGCTTCAAGTGCATCTTTTGGTGTAAGATCATCCGGATGAATTGACTCAAGCGCTTCGTGCAGTGGATCCGGACCGCTCACAATACGCGAAGAGCTTTGTTTCACCATTGTCGAGAAGAGCGGCAATTCATCAAGCATAACATCAACCGATGAATGCCGGTCGGACGCTTCAAGCTCCGCAAGAATCATCGATGCACGATCAACCACGCTGCGCGGCAAACCGGCAAGACGCGCCACGTGAATGCCGTAAGACCGATCCGCAGCACCCGCAATCACTTCATGTAAAAATATAACTTCGCCTTTATGATCAGTAACACGCATCGTCGCATTTTTGAGGCGCGGCAATTTTTGAGTGAGTGCGATTAACTCATGAAAATGGGTCGCAAAAAGCGCGCGGCAACGATTGACCTCATGGAGATGTTCAATCGTGGCCCACGCGATTGAGAGACCATCAAAAGTCGCGGTGCCGCGTCCGATTTCATCTAGGATCACGAGCGATTGTGGTGTGGCTTGATTGAGAATGGCGGCAGTTTCGATCATTTCAACCATGAAGGTAGAGCGACCGCGCGCCAAATCATCCGCGGCCCCCACGCGCGAAAACAAACGATCGACACGGCCGATACGCGCATTTTTTGCAGGCACAAAACATCCGGCCTGTGCCATTATCGCGATCAACGCGTTTTGTCTGAGATAGGTCGATTTACCGGCCATATTCGGACCGGTGACAACAAGAATACGGCCACCCTTTTCATGTTCGGGTTGCGAAAGATCCGATTTATTAGCGACAAAAGACACGCCGGAGCGTCGAAGCGCTTGCTCAACAACCGGATGGCGTCCCCCTTCAATGATGAATTCAAGCTCGTCTGTCATCACGGGGCGTGTGTGATTGAGATCATCAGCTAATTCAGCGAGCGCAGTTGCGACATCGATGATGGCGAGCGCATCAGCGGCATGCCGGATCGCTTCCGTTGATTCAATCAAGCGGGTTGCGAGCATTGAAAAGAGATCAAGTTCCAACGCAAGAGCGCGATCGCCGGCTGATACAATTTTTCCGGCAAGTTCCGCAAGTTCTGCCGTTGAAAATCGCATTGCGCCTTGCATGGTTTGCCGATGAATGAAGGTTTCAACATGCGGTGGTTTTAAAAATTCTTCGCCATTGGCTTGCGGAACTTCAATGAAGTAGCCCAAAAAATTGTTGAATTTGATCCTGAGTGCGCGCGCACCTGTAAGTGCGATATAATCGGCTTGCAGTTTCGCAATTACTTTGCGGCTTTCATCCCGCAAGGCGCGGATATCATCGAGTTCTTTTGAGAAACCTTGGCGGATAAATCCGCCATCGCGTTTATTAAGCGGCACATCTTCCGCAAGTGCGGCGTTCAATAGACTGGGAAGTTCCGGATTAACGCGAAGAAGCGCTTTGCGTGCATCTTCAATTTCTTGCGGAAGTGCATGATCGCTTGGAAGCTTCGCCGCAATCTCTTTTACTGTTAAGAGCGCTATACCTAAGCTCACAAGATCACGTGGGCCGCCCCGATCCATCGCCACACGCGTCAACGCGCGTAACATATCGGGTGCGCTTTTAAGTGCCTTGCGCAATGTTTGGCGGAGATCGCGTCGATCAAGACAATAGGCAATTGCGTCATGGCGCCCGCGGATTTCAGCGAGATCTGTGAGCGGGCCCGCAAGGCGTTCGGCAAGCAGGCGCGCGCCAACAGGTGTCACGGTGCGATCGATTGACGCGAGTAAAGATCCGTGTCGTTCACCCGATAGGGTCCGCGTGATTTCAAGATTGGCACGCGTGGCGGCATCAATGCGCATGACACTGTCATGACTCTCGCGCGAAGGTGGCGCGAGTGGTGCGCGAATGCCCTTCTGTGTACGTTCAACATAAGTGACGAGAGCTGCTGCAGCAGCGAGTTCCGCGCGCGAGAATGTGCCAAAGCCTGAAAGTGTCGCGACATCAAAATAGACTTCAAGACGTTTTTCAGCGGACGACGCATCAAAACCTTCGCGCGCCATGGGTGTGATGGCATTGCGCCGATCGCGCAGCAAAGAGCCGAAAGGTCCTTGGTCATCAAGCAAACTGTCGGGCAGAAGAATTTCACGTGGCGCAAAACGCGCAATTGTTGCGAGTAGCGCTGTCTCCTGACTCTCAATCGTTACAAAATGGCCCGTCGAAATATCGGCGGCTGCGATGCCATAAATCCATCCTTGATCATCGGCTCTTTGTCGCGCCACAGCAAGAAGGCGATTGGCTTCACCCGGATCAAGAAGACGTTCTTCAGTGATTGTGCCGGGAGTAACACGCCGAGTCACATCGCGCCGTACAACCGATTTCGCACCGCGCTTCTTGGCTTCGGCCGGATCTTCAAGTTGTTCGCAGACCGCAACACGATGACCTGCCGCAATAAGACGTTGCAGATAATCATCGGCGCGTTCAACCGGCACTCCACACATCGGAATATCAGCACCCTGATGTTTGCCGCGCTTTGTGAGCACGATCCCGAGCGCGCGCGACGCGATTTCAGCATCTTCAAAAAAGAGCTCGTAGAAATCGCCCATGCGATAGAAAAGCAGGCAATCCGGATTGGCGCCTTTGATCTCAATATACTGCGCCATCATCGGCGTGACGCGGTCTTCGGTCGAATGGTCATGGGTTTGGCGCATGGATTTTTCATAGCAAAGGGTCTCGCGCGCTTCACGCCCTCAAGAGGACTTATCCGAGTATTTTTGTCCGGTACGCCCCGGTTGCTTTAGGGACCTTTCGCCCTTTAGAGTGGGAAAAACCACAAAAGACAGGGTGGGCATGATGGCAAATAAGGACGAGCAGCCCAGCAAACGCACGCGGCCAACAATCAGCGACACCGAAGCGCTTGAGTTCCATGCGATGGGCCGGCCCGGCAAGATCGAGATTGTCGCGACAAAGCCCATGGCCACCCAACGCGATCTCTCGCTTGCTTACTCCCCCGGCGTCGCGGTCCCAGTCAAAGCGATTGCAGAAAATCCGGCGCTCGCCTTCGATTACACATCAAAGGGCAATCTCGTCGCTGTTATTTCCAATGGCACGGCCATTCTCGGCCTCGGCAATCTTGGCGCACTTGCCTCAAAGCCTGTGATGGAGGGAAAGGCCGTCCTCTTCAAACGCTTTGCTGATGTCGATTCGATTGATCTTGAAGTCGACACCGAAGACCCGGATCAATTCATTAATGCTGTTCGCTATCTTGGGCCTTCTTTCGGCGGCATTAATCTCGAGGATATCAAGGCGCCGGAATGTTTCATCATCGAAGAGCGCTTGCGCGAATTGATGGATATACCCGTATTTCATGATGACCAGCATGGCACGGCCATCATCGCGGCTGCGGGTATCATGAACGCAATGCGGCTCACGGGCCGAGAGATGAAATCGACAAAGCTTGTCTGCAATGGCGCTGGTGCTGCAGGCATCGCCTGTCTTGAACTCATCAAGGCGATGGGCTTTGCGCCCGAGAATGTAATTCTCTGCGATACTAAGGGCGTTGTTTACAAAGGTCGCACCGAGGGCATGAACCAATGGAAAAGCGCGCATGCGGTTGAAACCAAAGCGCGCTCTTTGGAAGATGCAATGAAGGGTGCGGATGTCTTCTTCGGATTATCGGCTAAAGGTGCGCTATCTGCTGAGATGGTCAAAAGCATGGCGCCAAACCCGATCATTTTTGCAATGGCGAATCCTGATCCGGAAATCACACCTGAAGAAGCGCATGCTGTGCGTGATGATGTGATCATCGCCACAGGCCGTTCGGATTATCCTAATCAGGTCAATAATGTTTTGGGCTTTCCTTACATTTTCCGCGGCGCGCTTGATTGCCGCGCGTCAACCATCAACATGGAAATGAAAGTAGCGGCTGCCTATGCGCTTGCCGATCTCGCGCGTGAAGATGTGCCGGATGATGTCGCTGCTGCCTATCAGGGTGCCCGCCCACGCTTTGGACGTGATTATATCATTCCCGTGCCCTTTGATCCACGCTTGATTTATACGATTCCGCCGGCTGTTGCAAAGGCGGCGATGGAAACAGGTGTTGCGAAAAAGCCGATTGAAAATATGGAGCCCTATAAAGCGCAACTCTCCGCGCGGCGTGATCCTGTTGCGGGTGCATTGCAGCGTATTTTCGAACGCGTGAGGCGTTATCCAAAACGCGTTGTGTTTGCAGAGGGCGAAGAAGAACAGGTCATCCGCGCGGCGATGTCCTTCGTCAATCAGGGACTCGGTACTGCTATTCTTGTTGGCCGCGAAGATCGCGTGCGTGAGCGCGCCGCTGCTGTCGGCATTGAGCTTGATCGCAAAAACGGTATTGAAATTCACAATGCGCGTCTCTCGCATCGTAATGCCGCATATGCGCAAGCGCTCTATGAACGCTTGCAGCGCAAGGGTTTTCTGTTCCGTGATTGCCAACGTTTGATCAATAATGACCGTAATTATTTCGGCGCGTCGATGGTGGCACTTGGTGATGCGGATGCCATGGTAACGGGTGCCACTCGTAATTATTCTGTCGCGTTGAATGATGTGCTCAATGTGATCGACGCTAAGCCGGGTCATAAATTGATGGGTGCGTCGATTGTGATCGCGCGCGGGCGTACGGTGATTGTCGCTGATACCGCGATCACTGAAATGCCAACGGCAGAAGAGCTCGCCGATATAACGGTTGAAGCGGCTAGCGTTGCACGTCGTTTGGGTTATGAGCCGCGCGTTGCTTTGCTTGCTTATTCAACATTTGGTCATCCGCCAGGAGAACGATCTGCAAAAGTCATTGATGCGGTGAAAATTTTGGATACATGCCATTGTGATTTTATTTATGATGGTGAAATGGCAGCTGATGTGGCGCTCAGTAAAGATCTTCTCGCGCAATATCCGTTTAGCCGTTTGAAGGATACGGCTAATGTGCTTGTAATGCCGGCGTTTCACTCCGCATCGATCTCAACCAAGATGATGCAAACGCTCGGAGGATCAACTGTGATTGGCCCTTTGCTTGTAGGACTTGATCGCTCGGTTCAAATCATGCCGCTTGGTGCGAAAGATTCTGACATCGTCAATATGGCCGCGCTCGCTGCATTCAATGTTGGTGGGTGAGGGTTGTTCGCGCGCTTTGCGCGCGGCAAAAATGTCCAGCGAACATTTTTGAAACTCGAACGCCCGAAGCGTAAGCGCAGGGCCGGAATAGAAACGTCAGTTTCGAACGCCTTGAGCCCGAGCGAAAGGCCGGAAGAGAAGCAGCTTCATCCATGCATCATGTATTTTCATTTCGCCGCTCTTTAAAAAACTTTTTTAATAATGTGGAAGCGTCTAACTCGCCAATTCCGCCATAGATTTCCGGTGCGTGATGGCATGTGGGTTGCGAGAAGAAACGCGGACCATGTTCAACCGCACCGCCTTTTGGATCGCTTGCCCCAAAATACAATCTGCGAATGCGAGCGAAAGAAATCGCCCCTGCGCACATCGCGCAAGGCTCAAGCGTCACATAGAGATCGCACTTAAATAGTCGCTCTGATCCGATGAGCCGCGCCGCTTCGCGGAGCGCGAGAATTTCTGCGTGGGCGGTGGGGTCATGATCGGCGATGGTCCGATTGCCGGCTGTAGCGAGCACCGCACCGTCTTTCACAATAACGGCACCAACAGGCACTTCGCCACGCTCCGCAGCTTGGTGGGCGGCATCAAGAGCCAGATCCATCGGCTTTTTGGTCGTTTGGCTCATGGATGCGTCGTCGCCCCTCGCTTCGCACTCGTTCCTCTGCTATCAGCGCGCCATGAGTGATGACAATAGAAAGAGTGGCGGCGGCAAAGGCCGCCCCCCGCGTGGCCCTGGTTTTGATCGGGACCGCAATGGCCCTCCGCGTGGACCTTCCCGGGGTGGCCCCCGTTCCGAGGGGCGCGGTTTCAAAAGTCCGCGCGCAGAAGGGGGACGTTTTGATCGCAGCCGCTCCGAAGGTCGGCCGGATCGACCCGCTTCTGGCGAAGCCATGATCAAAGGGGCTTTTCGCCCCAGAAAGCCGCGTGATGAGGGGGCGAAGGCTGATTCTGGTCCCCGCTCAGAGTCTCGCTCTTTTTCAGATCAGCGCGAAAGAGATGGCGGCAAGCGCCGTTTCTCGCCCACGAAAGGCCCGCGTCGCAGCTTTTTTGATCGTCCCGATTTTGCCAAATCAGAAAGACCGCCGCGTGAGCGACGCGCGGGGGATCGTCCCCAGGGTGATCGTCCATTCCGTGACCGCCCCCAGGGTGATCGTCCTTTCCGCTCTCGCCCATCCGGCGACCGCCCTTTCCGCGAACGCCGCGAAGGGGATAGGCCTCGTGGTCCACGCCCACCGCGGGATGGCTCATCCCGCGATCAAGGCAAATTCCATGACCGGCCTTCGGACGGGCGCGGTATAAGACATAATCGTCCTGGGTCAGCGCCTAAGCCGCGTCCAGGTGATCGTATCGCGAAAGTCATGGCGCGTGCGGGACTTTGCTCGCGTCGTGATGCAGAGGCGTGGATTCTCGAAGGCCGCGTAGTTGTGAATTGCGAAACGCTTGCAACGCCCGCGCGCGATATTGTGCCGAGTGATCGCGTTGAAGTGGATGGCAAGCCCTTACCTCTCCGCGAGCGCACGCGACTTTTTCTTTATCATAAGCCGCGTGGTCTTGTGACCACAGCGCGTGATCCGGAAGGTCGCCCCACTGCTTTCGCGCAATTGCCAAAAGGCCTGCCGCGCTTGATTTCAGTCGGCCGTCTCGATATCAACACTGAAGGCTTACTGCTTCTCACCAATGATGGTGGTTTGGCGCGCATCATCGAATTGCCAGAAACGGGATGGTTACGTCGTTATCGTGTGCGTTGCTTTGGTGAAATCAATCAAGCAACTCTTGATACACTCAGAGACGGTGTGACGATTGATGGCATGCATTATGGCCCGATTGAAGCCACGCTTGATCGCGAGAAGGGCGATAATGTCTGGCTTACTTTGGGGTTACGCGAAGGAAAAAATCGCGAAGTCAAACGCGTGCTTGAGCATTTCGGACTTGCGGTCAATCGTTTGATCCGCGTGTCATTTGGCCCTTTCCAATTGGGCGAATTGGCAGAAAGTGCAGTTGAAGAAGTGCGTACCGGATTTTTGCGGCATCAAATTTCACCCGAAATGGTGACGGCTTCTGGTGTTGATTTTAATGGTCCGGTTTTCAACTATGACGAAGACTTCGAGGACATCGCACCGAAAAAATTTGAACGTCGTGAGGAGCACACACGCGATGCGCGTCCACCACGTCGTGAATTTGGTCGCGATGACTCACGTCCATCACGTCGCGAATTTGATCGTAATGATCGTGACGCTCCGCGCAGTGACCGCAAAGATCGCCCGGCACGTTTTGAAGCAAAAGCGCCTGAAGCGGGTGGAGATGAAAAACCCGCGCGTTCTCCCCGTCCGTATCGCAATGAAGTCCAGAAAAAAATCTGGCGTGCGGATGATGTGCAAGAACGTATGACCACACGCTCAACGCCGAAAGCGCCACGTCGCGGATTTGATCCCAAACAAGCCCGTGCTGAAAATGCCGAACGCACGCATCAACGCGCCGGACGCATCCAATCGCGCGGCGGTAAAAGTGTGATGGTTGAAAAACTCAGCCACCGAACACGCACTGAGTCAGGGCGCACGGATCGCTCACCACAAGGCAAGGGCGCGCCGCGTTCAAAGGGTCCGCGTCCGCCACGTTCGCGTTAAACCCATGCGCATCGTTGCGGGTCGCTTCAAGGGACGAGTGCTTGTAACGCCTTCGGGAATGGCGACCAGACCGACTTCGGATCGATTGCGCGAAACACTCTTTAATGTGTTGGCGCATGCCTATGATGATCGTGTCACGGATACGCGTGTGCTTGATCTTTTTTCAGGATCCGGTGCGCTTGGATTGGAAGCGCTTTCACGCGGTGCGGTGTTCGCGCAATTTGTTGAAGAGGCGCCCGCTGCGCGGGGCGCGATCAAAGACAATATTGATGCGCTTGGTGTCGCTGGCATCACGAAAGTCTATCGCCGTGACGCAACACATCTCGGACCGTTGCCGCCCGATGAAAAATTTTCACTCATCTTTTGCGATCCGCCTTATAGCAAAGGCCTTGCGGCGCGCGCTCTAAACAGCGCGCTCAAAGGAGGGTGGCTGGCGCCCCGCGCATTGATCATTGTTGAGGAAAAGATCGGCGCGACAGATGTGCTGCCGGACGGGATCACCCTTCTTGAAACGCGAGATTATGGCGAGACGAGTTTGACCTTTGCGGAAGCGCCATGACGCAGTTTCTCTTTGAAGGGTCTTATTCGCGATAGTCACAGATAATGAGGTCCACCATTCTTCTTGGCGTTCAATATAGGGAGAGCCCCATGTCCGATAAAATCGCAATGGCAGACGGTCAGAAACATCTGACGGGAGGGTGTTTATGCGGTCATGTGAAGTTTAAAGTCGCGGGTGAAATGCGCGAGGTGGTTGCCTGTCACTGCTCGCAATGCCGGAAGCAGACCGGTAATTTTTTCACATCCTCAAATGCAAAAAGCGCTGATGTGAGTTTTGTTGAGACCAAAGGTCTCAAATGGTTCAAGTCTTCAGACCAGGCTGAACGAGGCTTTTGTCAGGATTGTGGTAGCGCGTTGTTCTGGCGTCGCTTTGATAGCGATACGATTTCTATCACTGCGGGATCGCTTGACGGCAAGACGGGTCTCAAAATTTGCGAGCATATTTATGTTGCCGATAAACCCGATTGGTACGAGATCACCGACGGCATCAAACAATATCCGATCTGGCGATGATCGGTCTGCGTAAGCGCTGAAGTTTAAGGTTTGGAATAAAATATCATGGCGCTTCTTCTCGGCATCGACACGGGCGGCACTTATACCGACGCGGTTCTGTTTGACGACAAACAGAGCCGAGTGATCGCCAAAGCGAAGTCTCTGACGACGCGCCATGATCTCGCCATCGGCATTTCAGGTGCGGTCACGCGCGTCATCGACGCGGCTAAAATTGATGCCGCGACAATCGAACTTGTTTCTCTCTCCACTACGCTTGCAACCAATGCACTTGTTGAAGGTCAGCAACGCCGCATCGGTCTTGTGATGATCGGCTTCTCTGAAAGTGATATTCAACGCCAAGGCCTTGCTTCCGCGCTCGGCAATGATCCGATGGTGCGCATCGCTGGCGGGCATAATGTAACGGGTGATGAAGCCGCATCGCTTGATCTCGCGGCGCTTGATGCATGGCTTGATGGGGCAGGGAAAACGGTTACCGGTTACGCCGTTGCCGGTTATTTCTCGACACGCAATCCGGAGCATGAAATTCGCATGCGCGATCATATTCGTGCGCGCACGCATTTGCCCGTCACATGCAGCCATGAACTGACAAGCCAGCTCGATGGCCCACGCCGCGCGCTCACCTGTGTTTTGAATTCACGCCTCATTCCGCTGATTGACGGGCTCATCGGCGCGACAGCGCGTTTTCTTGACGAGCGAAATATAAAAGCTCCCGTCATGGTCGTGCGCGGCGATGGCGCATTGATTGCCGCAGATGTTGCGCGTGAACGGCCAATTGAAACTATTCTCTCAGGCCCCGCCGCAACGCTTGTCGGCGCAGCGTTTTTGACGGGTTCGCAAGATGCGCTCGTCTCCGATATTGGCGGCACGACAACCGATATTGCGATCATGAAAAATGGTGCGCCGCGGCTCGATCCGCTCGGCGCGCGTGTCGGCCCCTATCAGACCATGGTGCAGGCTGTCGCGATGCGCACAATTGGTCTCGGTGGTGATAGTGAAGTGCGCTTGCATGAAGAAGGCATGCGCGTGACGCTTGAGCTTGGCCCGCGCCGCGCAATGCCGCTGAGCCTTCTCGCGCTTGAGCATCGCGCCATGGTGCATGCCTCACTGGAAAAGCAGATGCGGGCGGAAGTCGCACGCCCGACAGATGCGCGCTTTGTTGTGCCGATGCCTGTGTCGGAGGCTGCACGCGCGGGCCTCTCGCCCGCTGAAGCAGAGCTGCTCGATAAAATCGATGACAAACCAAAAGCTGTTGAAGATGTAGCAGAGACACGAACGGAAACGGGCGCGCTCAATCGCCTCGTCATCAACGGGCTTGTGCTGATCTCCTCACTCACGCCTTCAGATGCCGCGCATGTGCTTGGCCTTCATTCCGGCTGGGATGGCGATGCAGCGCGCCAAGCGGCAACGCTAATGGCGCGTCGACGTGGTGCAAAAGGTGAAGTTCTGTTTGAAACGCCAGAAGCGGTGGCTGAAGCGATCATCGCGCGCCTTGTTCGCCGCTCCGGCGAAGCGCTGATGGATGTTGCTCTGCATGAAGATGGTTTCATGCTCGATCATCCAAGCCGCCATCCGCTGATGATTGCCGCGCTTGAAAAGAAGACCGGCGTGTCGTCGATCCGCTTCGATTTCAATTTGCCGATTGTCGGCGTCGGCGCGTCTGCTCCGACCTATTATCCGATGGTCGGCGATTTCCTCGAATCCGAAGTCGTGCTGCCCGAACATTCCGATGTCGCCAATGCGCTTGGCGCGGTTGTCGGTCATGTGCGCATCACGGGCGAAAGCGTTATCCTTTCGCCTGGCCCCGGTCGCTTCCGTGTACACGGGCCGAGCGACAAACATGATTTCACGGATCTCGAAGCTGCTGCTGAAGCGGCGATCTCGGGCCTCAAAGCCGATCTCGCCAAGCGCGCGGAAGCGGCTGGCGCAGACGACATCGACATCGCGGTCGACCGCAAAGATGTCTCCGCTTTCACCGACGGGCAGGAAATCTTCGTCGAAAGCCGAATCATCGCGGTCGCTGCAGGCCGCCCGCGCCTCGCCCACTCCTGAAAATTCCCTCTGATCACTCCGCCAAAGTGCCAAGTGGCGGCTCTAGGGTAAAATATGGCAATGTCCCGCTCAGTTAAGGGGACTATTCATGGCGTTGCATCTAGACGATCCGGCGGTGACCGATCTCGCCCGTTGGCGGAAACTCGCAGAAGCTGTGCTGAAAGGCGCGGATTTCGATGAGACCCTTACCTCGAAAACCGCAGATGGTATCCGCATTGAGCCGCTTTATGCCAAGGCCGAAAGCCGCGCACCGATTGCGGGACGTCCGGCAGGAAGCGCATGGGCGATCATGCAACGCATTGATGATGCCGATGCGACACGCGCCAATAAGCAAGCGCTCACCGATTTAGAGAATGGCGCGAATGGCCTGACGCTTGTTTTCAACGACTCGATAGGAGCGAACGGTTTCGGCATCGACGCAAAAGCCGAACTCGTCGCCGATATTCTGAAAGGTGTTTATCTCGATGCCGGAATCGACATCGCGCTTGATTGCGGTCCGCGTGGACGTAACGACGCGCATGCCTTTGCCGATGCCTGCAAGGCGCTCGGCTTTCCGGCGAACACTGTGCGTGTGCGTTTCGGATTGAATCCGATTGGCACGGGCGCGCGCATCGGCGTATTGCATGGTGATGGTGCACAAGTGGCGAAAAATGTCTCGGCCGCGGTGAATGATTTGATTGGTAAGGGCTTCAAAGGTCCGTTCATAGCGGCTGACGGCCGCGGTGTGCATGCAGCAGGCGGATCCGAAGCGCAGGAGCTTGCATTTGTCTTAGCCTCTGCCATTTTCTATCTTCGTGGACTTGAAGCCTCCGGCATTGCACTTGATGATGCGCGCGCGATGATCGAGTTTCGCCTTGCGAGCGATGGTGACCAATTCCTGTCAATTGCCAAACATCGCGCCTTGCGCAAACTCTGGGCGGGAATCGAGACCCAATGTGGACCCACGCCAAAGCCAATTTTCATGACATCAGAAACGGCATCCCGCATGCTCACAACGCGTGATGCATGGGTGAACTTGCTTCGCAACGGTATGGGATGTTTTGCGGCCGCGATTGGCGGCGCGAATGCGATTTCGGTTTTGCCCTTCACATCGGCGATTGGTCTTGCCGATGGGTTCGCGCGGCGCTTGGCGCGCAATACGCAACTGGTGCTCGCGCAGGAATCGCATCTCGCAAGCGTTGCTGATCCGGCTGCTGGTGCAGGCGGATATGAAGCTTTGACTGATGCGCTTGTTGAAAAAGCATGGTCCGAATTTCAATCTATTGAGCAAGATGGCGGCGTTGTTGAAGCATTACACAAAGGCGCAATTCAAGCGCGTGTGAGAACCATTGCAGCAGAACGTCACGCGGCGATTGAAAGTAAAGGAGCAGCGATCCTTGGCGTCACTTTGTTCCCCGATGCACATGAAAAGCCGATAACTGTTCTCGCGCCCATGCCTTCGCTCGCAGCTCTGGAAAACACACAATTCGAACCTCTGATTGCATCGCGCATTGCTGAGCGGTTTGAAGCGAAAATGCCGAAACTGGGAGCTGCATCATGACCCGTATCCCTGATTTCTCGAAAGCATCATTCGTCGCGACAAATGTACCAACACAGAGCGGCAGCACATCCGACTGGATGACACCCGAAGGTATTGCGGTAAAGCCGATCTACACGGAAGCGGATCGCAAGGGCTTGAGCTTCGTCGATTCCGTTCCGGGCGCGCAACCTTATCTGCGTGGCCCTTACCCCACCATGTATGTCAATCAACCCTGGACGATCCGACAATATGCGGGCTTCTCGACGGCTGAAGATTCAAATGCCTTCTATCGCCGCAATCTCGCTGCAGGCCAGAAGGGTCTCTCGGTCGCGTTCGATCTTGCGACGCATCGTGGTTATGATTCCGATCATCCGCGTGTCAAAGGCGATGTCGGCATGGCTGGTGTTGCGATTGATTCTATTTACGACATGCGCACTCTGTTCTCGGGCATTCCGCTTGACGAGATGAGCGTGTCGATGACGATGAATGGGGCGGTTCTGCCGGTGCTCGCGCTTTACATCGTCGCTGCTGAAGAACAGGGCGTGGCGCAAGAAAAGCTCTCCGGCACAATCCAGAACGATATCCTCAAAGAATTCATGGTGAGAAATACGTATATTTATCCGCCTGCGCCATCGATGCGCATCATCTCGGATATTTTCTCCTACACGTCGACGCATATGCCCAAATTCAATTCGATTTCGATTTCCGGCTATCACATGCAAGAAGCAGGTGCGACGCAGGATCTCGAACTCGCTTACACGCTTGCTGATGGTGTCGATTATATCCGCGCCGGTATTGCTGTAGGATTAGACATCGACACGTTTGCCCCGCGTCTCTCGTTCTTCTGGGCCATCGGCATGAATTTTTTCATGGAAGTCGCAAAGCTCCGCGCTGCGCGCCTTCTCTGGACGAAACTCGTCAAGCAGTTCAACCCGAAGAGCGAGAAGAGCCTGCCTTTGCGCACGCACAGCCAGACTTCCGGCTGGTCACTCACGGCTCAGGATGTCTTCAATAATGTCATTCGTACCGAGATTGAAGCGATGGCGGCAACGCAAGGCCATACGCAGTCGCTGCATACCAATTCGCTCGACGAAGCACTTGCCCTACCGACGGATTTCTCGGCGCGCATTGCCCGCAATACGCAGCTCTTTTTGCAAAAGGAAAGCGGCACAACGCGCATCATCGATCCGTGGGGCGGATCGCATTATGTCGAGCGCTTGACGGCGGAACTCGCTGAAAAAGCCTGGGCGCATATCGAAGAAGTCGAAGCGTTAGGCGGCATGGCGAAAGCCATTGATGCCGGCATTCCGAAACGCCGCATCGAAGAAGCGGCAGCACGTACACAAGCGCGTATCGACTCCGGCACGCAAGCTGTCATCGGCGTGAATATCTACCGTCCTGAAAACAAGCAGCAGATCGACGTCTTGAAAGTTGATAACTCCGCAGTGCTTGCCCAGCAAATCGACAAACTCAAACGCCTCCGCGCCGAACGCAATGAAACCGACACGCAAGCCGCATTGAAAGCGCTTGAAGACGGCGCACGCGGAAACGCCAATCTGCTTGAACTCTCGATCAATGCCGGACGCGCGAAAGCCACTGTCGGCGAAATTTCCATGGCGCTTGAGAAGGCATTCGGACGCCACAAGGCTGTCGCCGATGTCGTCATGGGCGTTTATAGCAAAGAAATTGGCGCACTCAATGAAGCCTTCGACCGCGCGCGCGATATGGTTGCATCTTTCAAAGAAAATGACGGTCGCCTGCCGCGCATTCTCGTCGCGAAAATGGGTCAGGACGGACACGATCGCGGGCAGAAAGTGATTGCATCCGCATTCTCTGATCTCGGCTTTGACGTCGATGTCGGCGATCTCTTCTCAACACCCGAGGAAGCCGCGAAAGAAGCGATTGAGAAAAATGTTCATGTGGTCGGCGTGTCAACGCTTGCGGCTAGTCATCTGACACTTGTGCCCGCACTTAAAGCTGCATTGGATCAATCAGGCCGTTCAGACATTATGATCGTGGTCGGCGGCGTGATCCCCGAGCAAGATTTTGAAGCGCTCAAAAATGCAGGCGCTGATGCCATCTTTCCGCCGGGTACGGTCGTGTCCGACGCGGCAATCAATGTGCTTGATCGTTTAAATGAACGTCGTGGCTATCGGCAAACGCACGTGTTATAAAATTATTGTGTCTCGAGGCTCTGCGCTTCGAACGCTTGCGCTTGTCGCGCATCGTCCGGCGGCATCGCTAGCTGTGCACCAATCGCACGAATGGCCGCCGGCGCTGCCGCAAAAGTACCATGGCGGAAAAAATCACCCGTATCGGTATTTGAAAGATCGTAAACGCGCACGCCAAGTTTTGCGATTTCGTCGCGTTGCGTTTTGTCATTGAGATCAAGTGCGCCCACACGTTGACGATCGCCCGCCAAGACACTTGAAATATTGAGTGCCTTATCATCCGCAGCCGCAAAAATTGAAACGCGCGCAAAAGCGCCAACACGCGCATATTGCTGCTTGAAGACAGCAAGATCGATATCCGGGGCGGCCAGCATCACTTCACCAAGACGACCGGAGAGATCGCCGCGACCGCCGATGGCCGATTCGCGTAAAGCTTCCATCGTCAACCATGTGCCCATGGAATGGGCCAAAATGTGAATGCGTCCAACGCCAGGCATAGTGCCAAGTTCTGAGAGAACGGTCGTTAAATCATCACGAGACGCTGTCGCGTTGTCTTTATCTGCACCATAAGCAAAAGCTCGGTTTTGCGAAGGCCATGTAAAAAGGACCGGCACGCCTGTAAATCCGGAATCGGTTGCAATTTGTGCAAGACGAAACCGAGCTTCGTCATAGCCAGTATTGAAGCCATGAACGTAAACAAGAATATCACGAGCGGTACCAACACGACCGGAAAGCTGCGCTGAAATTTCGGCACGAAACCGATCATGATCAAGCATGCGTTGACTTAAAAAAGTGAAATGAGAGTTCCGACTTTCCGAACCAAAGGCAGGCCTTTCAATTTGTCCGGTTTTATGATTTTTTGGAATATTGATGAGATTCATCAAATAATTTGTCGTTGATGAAAGCTCGGTGGTCACCGATCCATCGCCATTCATTTTACGAGTTGTCGCAATGAAAATAGGCATCACATCACCGGTTTTCACTTCAGCCGTATCTGTGAAGCGCGTACCGGATAATCCGCTCATGCATCCAGAAAGCATCGTCAATGCAACGCCGATGACACTGAATTTCATACATTGTGAAGGCTGCGGACGGATCATGTTCATTCTAAAAAATTGAGATCAAAACTAAGGCACGCCTCTTTCATGGGTGAATGAGGCGAGATTAGGACCAGTGCCTTTAGGCATCCATCAAAAGGCTTGTTGGTTTGACGGAACCGACCGTCATGCCGTTCCAATTGGTTAAGGTCGGCCACGCTTTAGCATCAAATGCGCGCCGCTCCTCTTCACTCATTATGAGGAAGCGATGAACAATGCCCGCAAGCATCGCTTGTGATGCGCGCGTCTCGCCATCATCCGCTTTAAGTGCAATGCCTAAACCCTGTTCGGGCAAAGCCGCACAGTAAACACCTTCAGCGCCGGTTTTCACAAACAGGCGTTGACCAAAAATTTCCATCGCAACCGTATCAAGCCGCCCAGTGCCCGCGACCATAAAGGGATGGGCTGCGGCCGCTTGCCGAAGCCGCGCCGCAGCTTTCGCTCGTTCAGGCCCAAGCCCTGCGCCCGTGCCAATCTTTGCGAAACCATGTGCAAGATTTTTCAAGGGCACCGCATAGGTTGGAATCGAGCAGCCATCCGTGCCGGTCCATTCCTCACGCACGCGAAACCCTGTCATCTCTTCGCCAGCGGCGCGAATTTGTCTTTGCACTCGATGTTCGGGTTTTATGTAACCCTTTGGGTCCTCATCAAGGCCGCAAGCCAAGCAAATGAAGCCTGAATGTTTGCCGGAGCAATTATTGTGAAGTGCCGAGGGTTTTTGGCCGGCTGCGACCAACGCGCGTTCCGCTGTTTTATTCGAGGGCCAATGTGCCCCACATTCGAGGCATGTTTGATCCTTACCCGCCTTTTTAAGGATCCCCAATGCGGTTTCTGCGTGGCGCGGCTCGCCGGAATGAGACGATATGGCAAGCGCCAGTTCTTCATCGGTGAGGCCAAAGCGATCTGCAATCCCTGACTCGATCAGCGGGAGCGCTTGGAAAGCTTTCACTGCCGAACGCGGAAAGACGGGCGTTTCAATATCCCCGAGTTCAAGGACGGTCCCGCCATCGGCATCAATAACGGCCACAGACCCCCGATGTTGGGATTCGACCGCTTGGCCACGATAGACTTCGACAAGAACGGGATGGGTGCTCACAACTATGACTCCAAAAGACGAGACGAGAGTGGCAGTCGCATATCGAAGCTTTCGACACAAGGGAGCAGACTTTTCCTTGGCCTTGGGTTAGAGCGGAGTCGTCAGTAAGGCCGCGAAGCGGACGGATGAAATACGGAGAAAAGGTTCATGCGTATTGCCATGATTGGCGCAGGTTATGTCGGGTTGGTGTCGGGCGCCTGCTTTTCGGATTTCGGTCATGAAGTGATCTGCGTCGATGCAAGCCGCGATCGGATCGAGGGACTAAATCGGGGCGAGATACCCATTTACGAACCTGGCCTTGCTGAACTTGTCGCAAAAAATACGCGTGAAGGTCGCCTCTCTTTCACAATGGATTTACCTGCTGCTGTTTCAAAAGCGGATGCCGTTTTTATTGCTGTCGGCACGCCCTCACGTCGTGGTGACGGTCATGCGGATTTATCTTATGTCTATGCCGCGACGCGCCAAATTGCTGAAGCGATTCATCCTGACGCGATTGTCGTCACAAAATCAACGGTGCCTGTTGGAACCGGTGATGAAGTTGAGCGGATCTTGCGCGAGATGCGTCCGGAGCATTCAATTGAAGTGGTCTCTAATCCTGAATTTCTTCGCGAAGGCGCTGCCATTGGTGATTTTAAAAGGCCTGATCGTATCGTGATCGGCACGACTGATGAGCGTGCACGTAAAGTAATGACAGAAATTTATCGACCGCTTTATCTCAACGAGCCGCCACTCGTCTTTACAGATCGTCGAACATCCGAATTGATTAAGTATGCCGCGAATGCCTTTCTTGCTGTCAAGATCACTTACATCAATGAGATTGCGGATCTCTGCGAGGCGGTCGGTGCCAATGTGCAAGATGTTTCGCGAGGGATCGGATTGGATAACCGCATAGGTTCAAAATTTCTTCATCCTGGTCCCGGTTATGGAGGTTCTTGTTTTCCAAAAGATACGCAAGCATTGGTAAAAACTGCGCAAGATGAAGGTGTAGCTTTACGCATCGTTGAAAGTGTTGTGGCTGTAAATGATCAACGCAAAAGAGGAATGGCACATCGTGTAATTTCTGCACTTGGTGGCGATGTGCGTGGAAAAACTATTGCGGTTTTAGGTCTCACTTTTAAACCCAATACGGATGATATGCGCGATGCGCCATCATTGGCTTTGATTACAGCCCTCCAAGATGCCGGTGCTGAGATTCGCGCTTATGATCCGCAAGGTATGGAAGCGGCAGCGTCAATGACATCGAATGTGTTTTTCGCTGATAATGCCTATACATGTGTTGATAATGCTGATGCGCTTGTCATTGTGACTGAATGGGATGCATTCAGGGCGCTTGATCTTGAGCGCGTTCGCGCATCTCTTAAGACTCCCGTTCTAATCGATCTACGCAATATTTATCGCCCAGTAGAAATGCGGACAAAAGGCTTTCAGTATGTGAGCGTGGGTCGTCCGTGAAGCCAGACGCGTTTGTCCATCAAAAACATTATGATTTTGGTCTGAACGCCTTGCAGAATTTTTTATTCGTCTCAAAACGATCACCGCCGATCAAATCAATGCAGTAAGGAACCGCTGGAAATACCGCATCGAGACAAGTGCGAATCGCTGTAGGTTTTCCGGGTAGATTGATGATCAGACTCTTGCCACGAATGCCTGCCGTTTGACGCGAGAGAATGGCAGTAGGGACTTCTTTCAAACTCGCTATGCGCATTAATTCTCCAAAGCCGGGCATCATTTTTTCGCATACCGCTTCGGTGGCTTCCGGTGTGACATCGCGTAGCGCTGGGCCGGTGCCGCCCGTGGTCAAGATCAAAGAGCAGGCTTCATGATCGGCTAGATCGCAGAGTGTTGTGATAATGGTCGGCGTCTCGTCAGGAATGATCACCTGAACAGGTCGCCAAGACGACGCCAAAAGATTCGTCAAAGCGGCAATGATTCCAGGCCCGCCTTTATCTTCATAATCACCGCGACTAGCGCGATCCGAGATCGTGACAATGCCAATCGGCGAAGCAGTGCTCATGGAGGTCAATCCCTCTAAATCCTTATTGCAAACTTGACTCTCTGCGGTCCGACCGCGAAGTGATTTATTTGTAGCATGTGGTGGACGCAATCGACAGGGATAGGCCGAGCATGGATCGGGACACGCTGGCGGAACTCTTTGGACAGATTGCCGTTCGAGCGGGTGCCATCATTCTCCCACACCGCGCGCGGCTTGATCAGGCGCGTCGAAAAGCAGATGGCAGTCCCGTGACTGATGCCGATGAGGCCTCGGAGCGGTTTATTCTTCGCGCGCTGTGTGAAGCCGTGCCTGAAATTCCGGTGATTGCAGAAGAGGAACAAGCCGCTGGGATATCCCATGCTATCGCTGATCGATTTATTCTTGTCGATCCGCTTGATGGGACGCGGGAATTTATTCGTGGCCGTGCGGAATTTGCGGTCAATATCGGGTTGATCGAGGGAGGCGTCCCCGTTGCCGGCGCGATTTATGCGCCGCTTCTCTCCAAACTCTGGATTGGCGGAACACGAGCCTTTGCGCTGACAATTAAGCCGGATGAAGCGCTCGAGGCCGCAAGTGATCGGCGGGAGATCGCCACGCGTGAAGCCCCGCAGGGCCCACTCACGGTGGTGGCGAGCCGTTCACATCCCGACCGTGCAACGGGAGAATTTATCGACGCGCTTTCCATTGCAGAGTGCATTTCCGCCGGATCTTCGCTGAAATTTTGTCTCGTGGCAGAGGGACGGGCGGATCTCTATCCGCGTTTTGGCCCAACAATGGAATGGGACGTCGCGGCCGGACATGCGATTATTTCCGCTGCGGGTGGTGTTGTGGTTGATGGCGAGGGTCGTCCCTTTCGTTATGGGAAAGGCGGGTTTCAAAGCGGTGCTTTTGTCGCTTTTAGTCGCGAAAGTTTAGCGCGGCGGATTTTTTCAGTTAGATTGGCTGACCCGGATATTGCGTTCACGCTGCGACAGTCTGACGCTGTGTAATCATTTAACGTCAAGTCATGATTGCTGGACGGAATTTTCCCGTTAAGTCGCCATTGCGTTAGTGAATGCAGCGCAGAGTCTTTATTCTGGTGTTGCAGAGCAACAAAATGCGCGAGGGGGCGCGAAAAAATGTCGGCTGAAAATTACGATGATCATGCCAAGAAAGAGGATCTGAAAGTCCTCCATTCGATGGGCTATGCAGAAGAACTCGAAAGATCGATGAGTGCATTTTCAAATTTTGCGATTTTTTTCGATCATTTGCATTTTGTCGGGCGGCATTAACTAACTCGCTCAAGCCACAGCGGGTGCGGGCGGCGGCGCCATCGGAATCGGTTGGATTGTTGGGTGTGCGGTTTCTGCAGTCTTCGGAATCGCGATGGCGCAAATTGGTTCGGCCTATCCGACTGCAGGCGGTCTTTATCATTGGGGTTTCATTCTCGGTAACCACTTCACAGGCTGGCTTACGGCTTGGCTTAATCTTTTAGGTCTTGTGACAGTTCTTGGTGCGATCAATTTCGGAACATGGAATTTCTTTGCCGGCGCATTTGGTTTCGATGTAACCAATCTCACCAATCAAATGATCTTTCTCGTTGTGATTACGGGCGCGCAAGCTCTCGTCAATCATTTCGGCATTCGCCTGACCGCATTGCTTACCGATTTCTCGGGTTATTTGATTTTTGGTGCTGCACTCGCATTGACGATTGGATGTCTGATCGCCGCGGATCATTGGGAAATCTCACGGCTTTGGACCTTTACAAATTATTCCGGTCAACCGGAAGAAGGCTCGGTGTGGCCGCAATCGGATTCATTGTTCCGGATTTTCCTTTTGGGACTCTTGCTGCCGATTTACACAATCACCGGCTATGATGCTTCTGCCCATACGTCTGAAGAAACGAAACGCGCTGCGCATTCTGTTCCGCGTGGCATTGTCTCGTCGATCCTGTGGTCTTCGATCGCGAGTTGGGTCATGCTCTCCGCTTTCGTGATGATGATCCCGGATATGGCAGAAGCCGCGAAGCAAGGCTGGAACGTCTTCTTCTGGGCGATTGATGCGAAAATGAATCCGACTTTCGCGAAGCTTCTCTATGTTGCGATTTTCATCTCGCAATGGCTTTGCGGTTTGGCGACAGTGACATCCGTATCGCGCATGATTTTTGCCTTCTCGCGTGATGGTGGATTGCCCTTCTCGAAAACCTTGGCAAGTGTGAGCAAAGCGCATCGCACACCTGTCTCTGCGATTCGGACGGGTTCGATACTGTCCGTGCTCTTTGTTTGGGGCACGACGGTGATCTCCATCGCCGGCTCGTCGGCCTATTCGATTGTCGTGTCTTGCACGGTGATCTTCTTGTTCCTGTCCTTCACGGTGCCGATTGCTTTGGGCCTCTTTGCGCACGGCACGCCAAAATGGAACAAGATGGGTCCTTGGGATTTGGGCCCGGGCCTCTTCAAACTCTTTGCTGTATTGTCGATCCTCGCAATGGCGTTGATCTTCTATCTCGGCATCCAGCCACCGAATGATTGGGCGCTCTCAATTACGGTCGGCTTCTTGATTTTGACGGGGATCATCTGGTTCGCTTTTGAAAATAAGCGTTTCAAAGGCCCGCCGATTGGTCATGTGATCGCCAAGCGCCAAGCCGAAATTGCGGCGGCGGAAGCGGCTATCGGCGAGAAATAATTCGAAATGAGAAGGCGTCGGGCCAAGTCCCGCCACTTTTAATGCCCCGCCGTTTTTCTTTTGCGGGTTTCAGGCGCCGTGAATATGCCGATATTGCTGAAGGAAAGTGGCCCTTAATCCGCGCGCTCCGTGGTGGGTGAAATAGGTCTGCCACTCGGTGAGCTCATCAAGCGTCAGACGATAGCGCTCAGCGGCCTCCTCTGAACTGATCAGGCCCGCATGAATGGCTTCAATCAATTTGGCTTTCCGGCTCATGACCCAACGGGTTTCGTGGCTTGGCGGCAGATCGGCGAGCGAAAGTGCCGCAGCCGGGGCTTGGGACAACACAGACATGATACGCAACCAGATACAAACGAGACGCTACAACACGCGTGCTTCGAACAACAATACCGAATCACCTTGGTTTTTTTACCATAGGACCTTAAAAATTTATGCTCGATCCGAATAAAAGGCGCGACCGCCTTTGATTTACGACTTGCCAATCCGCACCGTGATCGCTTTCATGATCGCCGCTATTCACTCTGAATTTTAACCTTGCTCTGCCGTCCGGAGTCATCATGTCGTCTTCCCCTGTTCTTAAAAACGCCGCCGATGCCCTTGCCTATGTCCGCAAACGCGATGTGCCTTATGTGCGGCTCGGCGTCTTCGACATGGACGGCGTGTTTCGCGGCAAATATGTCAATCGCGATAAATTCGAAAGCGCGATCGAGAAGGGCTTGGGATTTTGCGACGTTGTCGTGGGCTGGGATTCGAATGATCAACTCTATGACAATGTGACGGTGACCGGTTGGCATACCGGTTATCCCGATGCCAAAGTGCGCATGGTGCCGGAAACAATGCGGCTAATTCCGTTTGAAGATGATCTGCCGTTGTTTCTTTGCGAGTTTACCGGCAAATGGGAGGATGTCTGCCCGCGCGGTACATTGCGTCGCGTATTGAAGCGTGCGGCGGATAACGGATTCCGTGTCAATGCCGCCGCCGAATTCGAGTTTTTTCTTTTTGAAGAAACGCCTCATTCCGTGCGTGAAAAAAATTATCGGAACCTAAAAAATATCACGCCTGGCTTCTTCGGTTACTCTATGCTGCGTTCATCGGTTCATGCCGATTTCTATCGCGATCTTTTGGATCTCGGCCGCAAGATGAATTTTGAGATCGAAGGCCTTCACACTGAAACGGGTCCGGGAGTGCTTGAAGCGGCAATCAAGGTCGATGAAGCATTGCACGCTGCGGATAAAGCCGCTCTCTTTAAAACCTACACAAAAGTCCTCGCACAGAAACGCGGCTGGATGGCCTCTTTCATGGCGAAGAGTTCACATGAATGGCCGGGCCAATCAGGCCATTTGCATTTGTCGCTTGCGGATAAAAAAACCGGACGCGGACTTTTTTATGATGCGAAGAAAAAACATAAAATGTCCGACACGATGCGCTGGTTTGTTGGCGGGCAACAAGATTTGATGCCAGAACTCCTCGCAATGGTGGCGCTCACTGTGAATTCTTACACGCGTCTCATTCCAGGCTTCTGGGCACCAACCGATTCAGCATGGTCGGTTGATAATCGCACAACCGCATTGCGTGTCATTGAAGGCTCTGAAAAATCGCAGCGCGTTGAGTACCGCGTCGCTGCAGCCGATATCAATCCCTATCTCGCGCTTGCTGCCGCCATTGGTTCAGGCCTTTGGGGTATCGAAAATAAAATCGAACCGGGTGATGCGCAAACCGGTAATGCCTATGAAGCCAAGCTTCCTAAAAACCGCGCGCTCCCACGCACTTTATGGGAAGCCGCGCAGAGGCTTAAAGCTTCGAAAGCAGCGCGCGATCTTTTCGGCGATGTCTTTGTTGATCATTTCGCAGCGACGCGCGAATGGGAAGAAAGAGAGTTCCGTCGCGCAATCACCGATTGGGAAATGCAGCGCTATTTCGAGATCATTTGATTGGTCTTTTGATTTCGTGAAGCGCTCCTGTTGTCGATCTTTTTTGCTTAAGGAACGCTTGATTGCCATGCTTTCGCTTTTGAACCTTTCGATTTTTTATAATCACTCACCCCGAGTTTTAACATGACAGACATTGTTTGTATTTCACCCATTGATGGTCGCGAAGTGGCACGACGCCAAAGCGCCTCTCAAGCCGAGATTGATCGCGTATTGAAAGACGCGCGCGCGGCACAAAAAATATGGCGTGATGTACCCCTTGCCGAACGAATGGCGAAACTGTCAGCCTTCGTCGAGTCAATGCTCACAATGTCCGCTGAAGCGGTGCCTGAACTTACCACTCAAATGGGGCGACCGGTGAAATGGGGTGGCGAGTTTCGTGGCTTTGAAGAACGCGCGCGTCACATGATTAAGATTGCGCCCGAGAGTCTCGCGCCTCATCGTCCTCACCCGAAAGAAGGGTTCACGCGTTTTATTGAAAAGACTCCGGTTGGCATCGTCTTTGTGATTGCACCTTGGAATTATCCTTATCTCACGGCAGTGAATTCAATCGTTCCGGCCTTGATTGCCGGTAATGCTGTTATTCTCAAACATGCCGCGCAAACACTTCTGGTTGGAGAGCGTTTTGCGAAAGCGATGGAAGCAGCCAATCTTCCGAAAGGATTGTTCGCCAATCTTGTTTTAACGCATGAGGATACAACCCGAATCTTATCATCCCACGCGGTTGATCACTGTGTTTTCACAGGTTCGGTGACGGGTGGGCGCGCGATTGAAACGGCCGCCGCCGGTACATTTACAACGCTTGGCCTCGAGCTTGGTGGCAAAGATCCCGCTTATGTGAGGGCGGACGCGAATTTTGATCACGCGGTTGAAAATCTTGTCGACGGGGTGTTTTTTAATTCCGGACAATCATGTTGCGGCATTGAACGCATCTATGTGCATGAAAGCCTCTATGATCGCTTTGTTGAAGGATTTGTGGCGCTCACAAAAACGTACAAAATGGGCAACCCTCTTGATGAAAGCGTAACTCTCGGACCGCTCGCTACAGCAAAGGGCGCTGATCTTGTGCGCGCGCAAGTGAAAGAAGCGCTCTCTAAAGGTGCGAGAGCACATATTGATGCGTCTCTCTTTCCGCTCGATAAAGGCACAGGCTCCTACCTTATGCCGCAAGTCTTGACGAATGTTGATCATTCAATGGCGCTCATGCGGGAGGAAAATTTTGGTCCTGTAGTCGGTATCATGAAAGTTAAAGATGATACTGAGGCGTTGAAGCTGATAAATGATAGCCCCTATGGGCTGACGGCCGCAATTTGGACTCAAGATGAAGCGGCGGCGCAGCGTCTTGGACGCGATATTGAAACCGGTACGGTCTTTATGAATCGGTGTGATTATCTCGATCCCGCACTCGCATGGACGGGTGTGAAAGACACAGGCCGTGGTGTCAGTCTTTCAGCCATCGGTTATGATACGCTGACACGAGTGAAGAGCTATCACCTCCGCACAATTTGATTTTTCTCGAAAACGAATAAGGCCGATCCTATGACCAATTCTCCTACCGCCAATTGGAACTATCCGACCGCTGTCAAATTTGGTGCCGGACGCATCAAGGATTTGCCTCAGCTTTGCAAAGATCACGGATTCAAAAATCCTTTGCTCGTGACCGATCCTTTTCTTGCGACGCAGCCGATGGTTCATGAGGCGGTGAAGACATTGAACGCAGCAGGTCTCGGTGTGGCTGTTTTTTCAGAGATCAAACCTAATCCGGTTGATTCAAATATCGAAGCGGGGTTGAAGGTCTATCGCGCTGGTAAACACGACAGTGTGATTGCCTTTGGTGGCGGCTCAGGTCTTGATGCCGGTAAAGTGATCGCGTTCATGGCCGGACAAACACGTCCGATGTGGGATTTCGAAGATATCGGTGATTGGTGGACGCGCGCGGACCCCAAAGGCATCGCGCCCGTGATCGCAGTTCCGACAACGGCAGGCACAGGGTCTGAAGTGGGTCGTGCGGGCGTCATCACGCAAGAAACAACGCATACGAAAAAAGTGATCTTTCATCCCGGCATGATGCCGAAAGTGACAATCTGTGATCCAGAACTCACCGTCGGCATGCCGCCGAAAATCACAGCGGGAACGGGCATGGATGCGCTCGCGCATTGTTTGGAAGCCTATTCGTCGCCTTTCTATCATCCGATGGGTGAGGGCATTGCCGTTGAAGGCATTCGTCTTGTGAAAGAGGCGCTGCCGTGCGCGTATAAAGATGGCAAAGATCTTGAGGCACGCGCGCATATGATGTCGGCTGCGGCAATGGGCGCAACCGCCTTTCAAAAAGGTCTTGGTGCGATTCATGCGCTTTCGCATCCGGTCGGTGCGCTGCATGACACACATCACGGCATGACGAATGCGGTCTTCATGCCTTATGTGTTGCAATTCAATCGCAAAGCGATTGAAACGAAAATCAAAAGACTGTCTGCCTATATTGGCTTAGCGCCTGACTTTGATGTGTTTCTAAAATGGATTCTTGATCTGCGTGTTGAGCTTGATGTGCCGCAAACGCTGAAAGATTTTGGCGTCGGCAAAGAAAATTTCGCCTTGATGGCGAAAATGGCGCCTGATGATCCGACTGCCGGAGGTAATCCTGTGCCTCTGACTGAAAAAGACGCGCATGATCTTTTTGAGAAAGCCTATTCAGGCATACTCTGATTATAATTGACAAGAACTTGGATCACGCTTCCAATCATAAATTGGAGGCGTGATTTTGATATCATTGAGTTGATAGAGCGAAAAAGTCTCAATCACGGTATCGTTAAATTTTCTTGAGATTGTCCCGATCTTTTCAGCGTGACCGATACACGCAGCGAGATTTTTTAGTGTATCTTCTGCTGCATAATCCCACATGATGAATAGTGCTGACTTTGCAACCAATTCCGGATCAGGCGGCGGCATGAAACCATAGCGAATGCGCTCATTAATTTGAATCACATTCAATTGACCGTGAAGCGCAAAGCCCAATCCGCCCGTATGTTCGTAGCTTGCGGTGGCAATCCAGCTCAGACCTTTTTCTTTTGCGATGGTTTCAAGCTCTTTGCCCAACTCAACCCACCCTCGAGTCAGCATCGCCGGATTGCGATCGGAGGGGATAGGTAAGAAGGGATGAATGATTTCAAGAAAAGTAAGACCAATGAGTGCGTAACCACTCGCAAAAGCAAATCGCTTTAAAAAGTGTAATTTCATTTTTTCGAGCGTGATCGCCGCAAGCACGGCGAAGGACGGCATAAGAGGCGCTGGCCAATTGGCATTCACGCGATCATGGAGAGCATGAAGCAAAAGATAAAGCGCGAATGGTAAAGACGTTGCAACAAGTAATATTGTTGGGCTACTTCGGGCAGGCGTGAGCGTGCGAAGATTTTTTACAAATGAATAAAGCGCAAAAGCACCTATAACGGGCGTCATCAAAAGCCACTGCGCACCAATCAATTCAAATATAAAACGTGGTTCAAAACTCTTACCTTGTGTGCGTGACAATTGCTTGGCGAAGGACACATAATCATGTGTCGCATTCCAATAGAGCACAGGTGCGAACAAGAGTATCGCGAGAAACGCGCTGACATAGGGGAGCGGATGTGCGAACCAATGTCTCTGCTCTCGGTCAATGATCAGCCATAGCAAAATGCCGAGCCCAAGGAAGACACCCGAATATTTTGAAAGCAGATCAAGCCCAATCAGCGCACCGATGATGAGCCACCAAATTGCTTTTTGCGAGGCGCGCAACTCGGCGAGCGCCCATAAAGTTAAGCCCCAGAAAAACACGCTCGGCACATCGGGGGTCATGATGCTGCTGCCCACGCAGGGCAGGAGCATGGCGTTAAAAGCGAGAACCGAAAGCGCGGCGATCGACCGGTCAAAAAGAAGAAACGCCGTTCGCCATAAAAGAAGCGAGCCGATCAGGGCCGAAAGCGGTCCGAGGAGCCTGGTGCCGAGAGCCGTGTCGCCGGCGAGGATCTGTCCCAGTGCCACCCACCAGGCAACCATGGGCGCGTGGTCGAAATAGCCCCAACTGGGAAAGAGCCCCCAAAGCCGGTAATAGGCTTCATCAAAAACAAGCCCTGTGCCCGCAGCAATCGAGAGCCGGATGGCTGTTAAAGCCACGAGTAGACACAGAATAGCGCCAGAAGGGCGTATATTTGAAGGATATAGGGCCATTTTGTGCTTTTGGAGGATTTCTCGAATCGCGCTGCACCTTGGCACTCACCCCCGCCGCCGTCCACCCGGTTCGGCATTTTACTGAGCGCGAAGCTCTTGCCAGTCTAATTCTACTATGAGACGATGGAAATAGAGGGAGATGGTGATCGTGAACCCCATTAATTTTTGGGGCGGAACGCCGTTTTTCTCTTGTCCGTTCTAGTGTGTTCTTGAGGAAGGCGGGAGCCGCCCCCATGGCCAATCGTTCCAATTCCGGGGGTGTGCCGGCCATTATGGGCGCGGAGGAAAATCTCCCCGCACCTTTCGAGACCATCGCCAATGAAAATCATTATGATTATGATGACTCGAATGATGCCGAGTTTGCACGCGAGCCGCCGATCGAAATCGTCATCAATCCGAGCGAACTCAAAGAAAAGATTCTTGATTATCTGGGCGCGGTTCTCGCGCGTTGTTGGATTGATCGCTCGCTTCTTGGTGAAATCGAACGTGATGCGCATCGCACATTGCGCCATCTTGGCATTCTGCTTCCGCCCGAGATCGAAATCAAAGTTGAACGTCCCGGTCGAGATCGTCCGCGCCTCGTCATTTTTGAATGGGACGAGAATCGCCGCTTCAAGCGCCGCGTTTGTTATCTTCAGCTCTTGATGATGGCAGGCAAATAGGTTTGTGGACTGACGGCTTCATGCGCACTGGTTCTGTCTCCTGCGCAAAGCCGAATTACGCTCACTGAAAGAAAATCAAAAAAGGTGAGCGATGATCCTGCCTGAATTTTTATTATCAGCTTCGCCTCTCGCGCTCTTCATTATGTTCATTGGCCTTTTTATCGCATCGCTTGCGCGCGGTTATTCCGGCTTTGGGTTCTCCGCCGTTCTCGTATCAAGTTGGTCGCTTGTCGATGTCCTCGCGCGTGCGATTGGCGTGGCCCTCCTTCTCAAAGTGATTACTAGTTGTGTCCAGGCTTTTTCTGTATGGCGCGATATTCCTTGGCGTCGCGTTGTGTTCCTTCTTATGGGTGCAGCGATTGGCACGGGCCCGGGCGTTCTGTTGCTCTCAAGCATTCCCGCTGATCAACTCAAACTCGGTCTCTCGATCTTCGTATTGGGTGCGGCGTTTTTATTGTTACGCGGATGGGAGCTCAGAAAGAAAGCCAATGATAAAGGCGCGCTTTCAGTTGGCATCGCTTCCGGTGTTGCAAATGGTGCTGTCGGCATGGGCGGGTTGCCAGTGGCACTCTTTCTGACCGCTGATGGTGACTCGCCTGCAAAAATTCGCGCGGCGGTTACAGCCTATTTTTTCTTGCTTGATATTATGGTTTTCATATTTCTCTTCAACGCGGGATTGGTTGATCACAACACTTTGAAAACAGCCGCGCTTGCATTTCCTGTCTTGTTGATTGGCATGACTCTCGGCACACGACATTTTCTGGGCGCAACCGCTGAAGGCTTCCGCCGTATCACTTTGTTTATGCTGATCTTCATTGCACTTGCCGGAATCATCCGTAGTTTGTTTTCTTAAAAACGGAGATCTCATTCATGCGTGATCTACATTTACCAGGTCGCTCCGTTGCCTATGGCCGTCATGGTGCGGCGGCGACCTCGCAACAATTGTCCACCCTGATCGCGCTTGAAACTCTGCGCCATGGTGGAAATGCGATGGATGCGGCACTCACCGCATCAGCCGTTCAATGTGTGATCGAACCGCATAATACGGGCATCGGGGGCGATTGCTTTGCATTATATTGGCGTGCTGATCAGAAGAAGCTTTATGCGCTGAATGGCTCTGGATGGGCACCTGCAGGCCTCACAGAAAAATTATTGCGTGATCAAGGAATGAATGCGATCGCGACGGATTCAATTCATGCGGTAACAATTCCCGGTGCGATTGATGCCTGGTCGCGATTGCTTGACGATCATGGCACCAAATCTTTTTCCGATATTCTCGCACTTGCTATCGAACTCGCTGAAAAGGGATTCATTCTTCATGAGCGCGCGGCTACCGATTGGACTGAAGAAGAGAATAAACTTAAAAATGATGAAGGTGCGCGTACGCAACTTTTAAAGGGCGGGCGTGCCCCGTGTGCGGGTGAAAAGATTATCTTTCCTGAATTGGCAAAGACCTTGCGCGTTCTCGCGAATGAAGGACGCGATGCTTTCTATAAGGGCTCGATTGCCAAATCGCTTGTTGAATTCGCGCAAAAACAAGGCGGTACACATACGTTGGCAGATTTTTCAGATTTCACGACGCATTATGTTGATCCGATCAAAGCGAATTATCGCGGTGTTGATCTCTATCAAATTCCGCCAAGCGGGCAGGGGCTTACCGCACTTGTTCTCTTAAATATTCTTGAAGGCTATCAAACAAAAGCGATGGATCCTTTGAGTGCGGATCGCTTCCATTTACAAATTGAAGCTACGCAATTGGCCTATTCGGTTCGCGATGCTTTCGTGGCTGATCCAACTTTTGCCGATATTCCGGTTGATCGGCTTTTGTCAAAATCTTTCGCCGATGAGTTGCGTGAGAAAATCAATATGAAAAAATCCAGTCACGCACCGTCGCATAAATCTTCAACCTATCAACGTGATACAATCTATCTCACGGTGGCTGATCGCTTCGGCAATATGTGTTCTTTTATCAATTCATTGTATTTCTCGTTTGGTACAGGCAAAGTTGATCCCGCAACCGGTATTGCTTTGCAAAATCGTGGCGCATGTTTTCGTGTTGAAGCCGGCCATCCGAATAATGTCGCGCCACGCAAGAGACCGCTTCATACGATCATTCCTGCAATGGCATTAAAAGACGGAAGGCCCTGGCTTTCTTATGGCGTGATGGGCGGCGCTTACCAGCCGGTTGGCCAAGCGCATGTTCTACAAAATCTCATCGATTACGAGATGAACATTCAAGAAGCCTTTGATTATCCGCGCGGATTTCGTCGTCTTGATGTGTTCGAAGGCGAAAGGGGAATTCCTGACTCCGTCATGCGTGAGCTCGCTGATCGCGGTCATCCAGTCACGCGGCCCACAATGCCGCTTGGTGGCGGGCAGGGCATTCTCGTGACGACTGAAGGCGATTATGCCGCGGGCACGGACCCGCGCAAAGACGGTGTCGCGCTCGCTTATTGAGGGCGCTTCATCAATCGCAAGCGACTAATTTATTTTGCCAGCAGCGGGACGCCAAGTCATCAGCTTCCGCGCGCTCGGAAGGGCCAACGAGTCTTGATAATTGACTGCGTGCAATCGCTGCGTCATGGGCAATTTTTTTTAAGTGAGTGTTGTTTCCCGTAATCGCACTTGCAGCGAGACTCATCCACATCAAAGCTTTGATGTTGCTTTGTTCAACGCCATAGCCATAGCGATAAAGTTCACCCAAAACATATTGTGATTCAAGATCTCCACGCTGCGCACCCATGCGATAGAAATGCAAAGACTCGGTGAAATCTTGCGAAACGGCTTTTCCTTCGCGATAGAGCTGCCCGAGTTGTCTTTGCGCTTGAACAATGCCTTGTCCCGCCGCATCGCGTAACAAGGCTACCGCTTCATCAGGTTGATACATCACATTGCGGGGATCGAGCTTCAGATCGGCGAGATCAATCAGCGCCGGCGGATAATGCCGCTCCGCGGCCAGTGACAACCATTTCAAACCCAATTCAAGATGGCGCGCGACACCATTGCCGGAGAGATAGACCTGCGAGAGACGATATTGAGCTTCGGCACTGCCTTGCGTGGCAGGCGGTGTCCAGAGCTGAATGGCCGCCTCAATACGACCTTGAAGATAGGCGCGATCGCCCTCTTCCACGGGTCCGGCTTTTGCGCTTTTTGTCGCAAGCGCCAACAGACCGAAAATGATCAACCCTATAAAAACGGAACGTCCAAAAGATCCAACACGACTCATGGCGTCGCACTCCGTCTTCTCACAACTCACTCTTATTTCGAACTATAGCTGAGTTTTTCTCTCGCAGGAAAGGGCGTGGCTGCTCAACTCAAAATGAAGTCATGAATCTTTTGACAAATTGGTAAAATCGATAAATCTTGAGCGCAATAATAACAGGAAATTTAAAATGTCGACTGTGCCTTTGACCCTCGAAGAGACAATCAAAAAAACCCGCTCCGGAAACGCTTCGGTCGAAGCGATGGTGATTGCGGCAATCAATCGAATCACACACGCGAATGATCGCTTAAAGGCCTTCGTTCATCTTGATCAAACGCGCGCTCTTGATGAGGCGCGGCATCTTGATCGACTCGCCGCACTCGGCACGCCGAGAGGGCCGCTTTTTGGAGTTCCTCTTGCGATCAAAGACATTATTCATGTTGCAGGTATGCCCACAGGCGGGGGCTCACTGACACGCAAAGGGGCTCGAGCGGAAGCACAAGACGCGGTCGTCGTTCAACGATTGAAAAATGCTGGCGCGATTATTATCGGCAAGGTCGCAACCGTTGAATATGCATTCGGCGGCTGGGGTTCTAATGAAACACTTGGCGCGCCGGTTAACCCTTGGGATCAAAAACAACATCGCGTGCCCGGTGGGTCTTCAAATGGTTCGGGCGTTTCAGTCGCATCCGGTTTGGTGCCCGGAGCGCTCGGTACGGACACGGGGGGATCCATTCGGTTGCCGTCATCTTTCTCTGGTCTTGTGGGATTAAAAACAACGATAGGGTTGATTCCGACAACGGGGGTTCTGCCCCTTTCGGAATTGCTTGATACAATTGGTCCGATGACACGCACGGTGCGTGATGCTGCGCTCTTATTTGATGTTCTTACAGAACATCCTGAGGGAACGAGCGTGCCCTCTCCTGTAAATGATTCCAAAGCCTTTGAAGGTAAGCGGATTGGTATTCCTGTTGAGCTCGGCGTTACACCTCATCCGCATACAGAAAAAATTTGGCAAGAGACGATCAATCGGATCAACGCGGCAGGCGCAACATGTGTGCCGATCCGTTTTTCAAAAAGCCTTGCTGATTATGCAGCGCCTTGCGGTATGTTTCTCGCGATCGATGGCTATCGTCATTATCGTGAATTTGTAGAGGAGACACCCAATCGTATCGGTGAAGCTGTCCGACGTCGAATGATGAGTGGTAAATCCATCACCGCAGTCGATTATCTGGAAAATCTTTTAAATCGCGATCGCAACAAAGCGGCGATTGATAAGGCTTTTGAATCGATTGATGCGTTGCTGACACCGACAACCGCGTTTCCCGCTCCCGTGCTTGGTGAGCATCCAGAACATGACAGTCCCGCAGTATTCACTCGCTTTGCGAACTATTTTGAATTGGCGGCAATCAGTCTTCCGGCGGGCGTAACATCTGAAGGTTTGCCGGTCGGTGTGCAATTCATCGTACCTGGTTTTCAAGAAGCGCGTGCGTTGGATTTGGCCTATCGGTTGGAACGCAGTCTTGGCGGACCCATTCTATGTCCTCATCTCGCAAGCTGACAGATAGACTCTCATAAGCAACATCGCGAATGGTTTTCGTGCGCCCGATCCGATCATGATCAGCGATCAAAATCGGGAGGAAGTGATGCCATATCGCAAGAATGAGGAATTGCCGGATCGCGTGCGTCTTCATCTGCCGGTTCATGCGCAAACGATTTTCCGTGAAGCCTTCAACCACGCTTATGAGCGTTACGCTGACCCAAACAAACGCCATTATGGCGGCGGACGTGACGCCGCAGCGCATCGGGTCGCTTGGGCGGCCGTAAAGCGCTCATATCGAAAAGATGGGGATTATTGGGTTCCGTTGAATGGCGGTTGAAACCCGGCGCACCCCTCCTTGAAAACTTGACCCAGATCAAGTCGCCCCAACGCCCGCCCGCATATTCCGATGCATTGAAAGGCGGAATTCAACCTCATCATCAAGAGATAAAATTACACTTTTAAAATGTGATATTATAAAATTTACGTTGAATTCTGATAATTAGTTGATATAACAGTTTGGAAGGGTTTGACAAAATGTCGCATCCTTTCGAATAAGAGGTCAGTCGAAGCGGGCGGGCGGCTATGAGCGCATTTCAAGAAGAAACCGTGTTGAGTGTCAATCATTGGACGGACCGGCTCTTCAGCTTCACGACCACGCGCAATCGCGGCTTCCGTTTTCGCAATGGCCAATTCTCGATGATCGGGTTGCCGATAGATGGTAAACCTTTGCTGCGCGCTTATTCGATTGCCAGTCCGAATTATGACGACAAGCTCGAATTTTTTTCGATCAAAGTGCCTGATGGTCCTTTGACGTCGCGTTTGTTGAATATTGTTCCCGGTGATAAAATCATCGTCGGACAAAAGGCGACCGGTACATTGTTGCTCGAAAATCTTTTGCCCGGAAAACATCTTTATCTTTTGGGAACAGGCACAGGTTTGGCGCCGTTCTTAAGTCTCATTCGCGATCCTGAAACTTACGAAAAATTTGAAAAGGTCGTACTCGTTCATGGCACACGCGAAGTGGCCGAACTCGCTTATAGTGACATGATTGAGAAGGAATTGCCCGAAGATGAATTTTTGGGCGAGTTCGTACGCGATAAATTGATTTATTATCCGACAGTAACGCGCGAGCCATTTAAAAATCGTGGCCGTATTACGGATCTAATCTCTGCCGATTTATTGACGAGTGATATTGAGTTGCCCGTACTCAATGCTAAAGATGATCGCATCATGATTTGCGGATCGCAGGGCTTGAATATTGATCTCACAAACATTCTCAAAGCGCGTGGCTTTGAAGAAGGCTCAAGTCGTGAGCCTGCAAGCTATGTGGTTGAGAAAGCCTTTGTGGAAAGATGATTTTTGTGAGTAGCGAGTAGTGGAGAGCGAGCGAGAAGCAACGTGACTCTAATCCCTATTCGCTACTCACTATTCGCTACTCACCATTCACTTCTTTAACTTCCCCAAACCACCCATCAGCATATATTTAATTTCGATATATTCTTCGACGCCATGAAGTGAACCTTCACGGCCGATGCCGGATTCTTTTACGCCACCAAAGGGTGCTTCAGCGGTGGAGATGATCCCTTCATTGATGCCAACAATGCCATATTCAAGTGCTTCGCCAACGCGCCACACACGACCAATATCGCGTGTATAGAAATAACAAGCGAGACCGAATTCTGTATCATTGGCCATGCGGATGGCTTCTTCTTCAGTTTTGAAACGGAAGAGTGGCGCAACCGGTCCGAATGTTTCTTCGCGTGCAATCAACATATCAGGTGTGACATCACGAATAACGGTCGGCTCAAAGAAAGTACCCCCAAGCGCATGACGTTTGCCGCCGGTAATCACTTTGCCGCCCTTCTTCAAAGCGTCAGTCACATGTTCTTCAACTTTATCAACCGCTGCAGCATTGATGAGTGGTCCGGTCGTTATGCCATCACCAAAACCATCACCCACTTTCAGTGTTGTAACCGCTTTCGCAAGCTTATCTGCGAAAGCATCATAGACATCGTCTTGTACGAGTAAGCGATTGGCGCAGACACAAGTCTGACCGGCATTGCGATATTTCGAAGCCATCGCACCAGCAACCGCTGCATCAAGATCGGCATCATCAAAGACAATGAATGGCGCGTTGCCGCCAAGTTCAAGGCCAACTTTTTTCACAGTGGTTGCGCATTGTGCCATCAGCAATTTACCGATATCTGTGGAGCCTGTGAAAGAAAGCGCACGCACGATCGGGTTTGAGGTCATCTCGGCGCCGATCTCGCGCGCTGGACCTGTGATCACCGAGAACACACCTTTGGGAATGCCTGCGCGTTCTGCAAGTTCAGCGAGGGCGAGCGCCGAGAAAGGTGTATCTGTTGCGGGTTTCACAACAAACGAACAACCCGCCGCAAGCGCCGGGCCGGCTTTGCGTGTGATCATCGCATTCGGAAAATTCCAAGGCGTGATGGCAGCGACGACACCCACGGGCTGCTTGATGGCAACAATGCGGGCATTCGGCCAGGGAGAGGGAATGGTTTCGCCATAGATGCGGCGTGCTTCTTCGGCGAAGAACTCGACAAAGCTCGCGCCATAGGCAACCTCACCTTTTGCTTCGGGGAGCGGCTTGCCTTGCTCAGCGGTCATTATGCGACCGAGATCGTCTTGATTTTCCATCATCAATTCGAACCAGCGACGAAGAATTTGGCCGCGTTGTTTTGCAGGCGTGGCAGCCCATTGTTTTTGCGCTGCTTCTGCCGCTTTGATTGCGTCCGCGGCTTCAGCACGGCCTAACTTGGGGATAGTGCCGATCACATGGCCATTGGCCGGATTGGTTACATCGATCTTCTTCGCCGATCCTGTCCAGCGACCGGCAATATACGCCTCCTCACGAAAGAGGCTTTTGTCTTTCAACTGATCTTTGAACGAGGCGGTCATAGTTTAACTCCGTATTTTTGACGCGGACGCAATCATTCTTGCGCGTTCCTATAGTGACTTTCGGGCTTTTACCAGAGGCCCAGATTTTCAAATTGAGAGGAACCAGATGAGAGTCTATTCGAGATTCGTATGGCGCGCGCGCATGGTCTCTGCGGTCTCACCAAGTCTATCGCGAAGCCGTAAAATAATGAGCTCGAACAAAATCGTCTCGGCGATTTCAAACATAGATCCCATGGGCAAAACCGAAGCCTTGGCGCTTTGATCATTCGCCATGGTTTGCGCCGGAATGATTGTGAGGACATCCGCCAATTTGGGAGTCGATAATGTAGGTTGCGATGTGATGACCGCAATGCGTGCGCCATCCTCTCGCGCCACTTTGATAAAGGCTTCGCCAGAATTGAGATGACCTGTTCCCGCGCTCACAATCAACAAATCGCCTTTGCCGAAATGCGGCACCGTCATGTCACCTAAAACATGAACATCAAGACCCAAATGAAAGAGGCGCATGGCGAAGCCTTTGATCGCGAGGCCTTCGCGTCCACATCCATAAACCGCGATATGCCGCGCGGCGATAATGGCATTGATCAAAGCATCCGCGGCATCATCTTTTACATGCTTGAACACATCACCTAATTCATGAAGCGCTTGCTGGCCAAGTGATGCAAGTGATGAATTCATGGGAGTCCTTACGCTTTCATTTCACAAGATGACCAAACAAGGCTTTCTGAACGATTGCCATACTCTTGGCTGAATCTTGACGGTGAATGGCTTCAGCCAAATCGGTGTGGTCGGTCAGATATTCCGCAATTTTTTTCATCGATTCCGTTGCTGCGATATTGGCTTCACATTCTGCGACAGGGTCAATGCCCGCAGTATCCGGAAATGTATCGAAATAAAGAATGCCATTGTAACCAATATGATTAAGGGCTACGAGTAATTCTATGGTTTGGATAGGATGAACTGATCCGGCAATCAAACCGTCATCACGCTTTCCATATCCATCATTCAGATGAACACCCAAAAGTCGAGAGTGACGCGCGACAAGAGAGGTCGCATAAGCAGGCATTTCGTCGGCATAAAGCACATGCGCAAAATCAAGCGTGACACCGAGATTCTTGCGCCCCACTTCTTTCACGGCGAGAAGCGTGGTGCCGATATCAGGCATGAGACTAAATGAGCGTGGTTCATTCGGCTTATACTCAATCGCAATGTCAATCTTTGGATTATGCGCGGTTACTTCGTTTAACGCCGCAATCGTATCATCCCACGCTTTGCGATAATCAATTTGAAAGGCGTAATCAAAACCATCTTGACCCATCCAGAGAGTCATCAAAGTGCCACCAGCAGCCGCAAGAGAATCAAGCCCGCGCTTGGTTAAATCAATCGCAGCACGACGCACAGTTACATCAGGATGCGTGAACGCGCCAAGCTTGAAACCAGGATCGGTATAATAACGCATCGCATAGCCATTGAGCCGGATATTAGATTTATTCAAGCCTTCAACAATGTCTTTTTCAGAAAAACCCTCGAGGTGATCAGGGTAATTCAGATCAACAGCTGTGAGCCCTTTCACCGTTGCTGCGCGCTTAACAAGATCAAGCGTGTTGGGCTTACGGTTTAGCCCGTGCCAATAATTATTCGTATCAATTTTGAAAGAGTTTAGACGAGCGGCATAGCCGGTGATTACACTCACGTCAGATCACGCCTTTCCGAAAAATAAAACAACCATAAGGTCCGGGATCGGATGTTTGCACAATCGCGAAAGAGCGCGCGGCCGCATCATAAAAATCAAAACGCTCATAAGCGCCGATTTTGATCGGGCGCCCTTCGGCTTTGTTTACAACCTCTTGCATCGTGTAATGGATTGGAACAAGTTCGGTCGGATTGCCGACGACTATCATGCGCATCACGGGTTCATCGACAAAAGTATCGAGCGGAAAAAGCGACAACACGGCTTCAGCCGCGCGTTTCAAATCCGCACCAAACAGAGTGAGCAATTTCCCATGTGTGGTTTTTGCAGCCAGTGTCGAAGCCGGATGATTGCGGTCGCACAAAACAATATCATCACCATGGCCCATCGCTTTGAGCACATAGAGAAGGTCGGCGGTTAGGATCGGATCAAGCCCTTTGAGCATGGCATTGGCCTTCTCGAGTGGTGAGGATGCCAAAATCACAGAGTCGAGGACGAAGCGCAATAACGGCGTTTGACGCCGAACAACCTGCTCCGTAGTGTGGCTTCCGGTTAAGGTCAAAAGGCGCGCGCACAAAAGCGGCGCGACAAGGGGTAGAGCATGGCGGGCGGCGTTTCGATGGGTGTTTCTATCCTTGGGATTTTTGTGGCGGATTTGGCATTCCGGTCGGGGCGCATGCCTCAAGTCGGCGAAACGATTTTGGGGTCGGGCTTTGCGATGGGGCCGGGCGGTAAAGGCTCGAACCAAGCGGTGGCCGCAGCGCGCGCGGGAGCCAAGACCACTTTCATTTCCCGACTTGGGCAGGACTCCTTCGGCGATATCGCGATGGCAACGTGGGCCGCCGAGGGCATTGATGCCAAAGTCGCGCGCTCATCGACAGCGCCAACAGGCGCGGCCTTCATCTATGTGAATGAGATCAATGGCGAAAACGCCATCATCGTGGTGCCGGGCGCGGCGGGCGATATTTCTGTTGCCGATGTTGAAGCGGCTGCTGATACGATCCGTTCATCGCGCGTCTTTGTGACTCAATTGGAGCAACCGGCGGAAGCCGCGCTTGCGGCGCTGAAAATCGCACGCGGGGCGGGCGTGATCACGGTGTTTAATCCCGCGCCGGCAGCACCTTTTGATCCCGCAATCTATCCGCTTATTGATTACATCACGCCGAATGAAAGTGAGACCGCTGCGATGGTGGGCTTTTCAGTTGAGACTATTGAGGATGCTAAACGCGCCGGCGATGCGCTTTTGCAGAAAGGCGTAGGCGTTGCGCTGATCACGCTTGGTGAAAAGGGTGCGTTGTTTCATTCAAAAACCCGCTCTGAACTGATTCCGGCCTTTCATGTCGCCCCTGTTGTTGAAACGGCGGGTGCGGGCGACGCGTTTAATGGCGGCTTCGCTGCGGCTTTGGCAGAAGGGCAGGACTCGCTTCAGGCCGCGCGCTTTGGCTGCGCTGTCGCCGGTATTGCGGTGACACGCGCGGGTACCGCGCCGGCTATGCCTAGGCGTGCCGAAGTCGATGCCTTGTTGGTACGCTGATGTGATTATTTTCTCAAACTGGATTAAAGGCTGTGGTGTGACTAGCGCTTGCTCGGCGCGAGAAAAAATCGCAATCTTTTTGTAGTTGAGAGTTTGTCGCGCGGTGTGATGAGGCAGACGCGGAAATTGAATGGGGAGTAAACGGCTATGGCAGGATTGGCTTTGCGCAAAGTGCACAAATCATTTGGCAATGTTGAAGTAATCCGCGGTGTGGATCTCGATATTGCTGATGGTGAATTCTGCGTGTTTGTCGGCCCCTCAGGCTGTGGCAAATCGACTTTGTTGCGCATGGTGGCGGGCCTTGAAGATATGTCGGGCGGCGTCATTGAAATTGGCGGTAGGGATGTGTCGCCTTTGCCGCCGGCCAAGCGCGGTATCTCGATGGTTTTTCAATCCTATGCGCTCTATCCGCATATGACCGTGCGCGAAAATATCGCCTTCGGTTTGAAGATGGCGAAAACACCGAAAGCCGAGATTGATGCCCGTACGAATAAAGCGGCCGATCTTTTGCAACTGAAAGATTATCTTGATCGGCGTCCGGCGCAGCTCTCAGGCGGTCAACGTCAGCGCGTCGCGATTGGTCGTGCGATAGTACGCGAGCCTGATGTGTTTCTGTTTGACGAGCCGCTGTCCAATCTCGATGCGGCGCTGCGCGTGCAGATGCGGATTGAAATTGCCAAGCTCCATAATGGTCTCAAAGCGACGATGATCTATGTCACGCATGATCAGGTGGAAGCCATGACCATGGCCGACAAGATCGTTGTGTTAAATGCGGGAAAGATTGAGCAAGTGGGCAGCCCGCTTGAACTTTATCATCGGCCGAATAATCTTTTTGTGGCGACCTTTATCGGCAGCCCGAAAATGAATCTTTTCCAGGGCGAAGTTACGGATGTGACGAATGGTGTTGCGAGCATTTTGCTGCAAGGTAGTTCAACGATTTTTGTTGACACACATGGAAAGACGCTACCGAAAGGCAACGTCACTCTAGGCATTCGGCCCGAACATATAAAACTTGTTGCATCAGGAGCGCAAAATTCAATTGTGGGCAAGGTGACGCTCTCCGAGCACCTCGGGGGCGAAACCATGCTCTATGTCGAGACCGGTGCGCTCGCTCAATGCGTCGTCAAAGCCGATGGTTTGGCGCGGCAGAAAATTGGTGAAACGGTCACCATCGTGCTGCCATCCAATGTGTGTCATCTCTTTGATGCGGAAGGCCGCGCGCTTGTGAATGGCTCGCTGATTTGAGCGATGATGGCTGTCGGTTATTTTTCGTAAAAGTCGCGATCAAGATTGAATTTCGCATCCACATTTTTAATGGCTGCGGTAAGCAACGCGCTTAACTGCACGAGATCATTCACATCGCACACTTCAAGTGACGAATGCGTGTAGCGGCAAGGGAAACCCATATCGATGACCGCGACGCCTGAACCGACCAATTGAACATAAGATGATTCAGTAAGAGCGCCGATATGAGCGCTGCGTTGTAATGGCAGTTTCAAAGCCTTCGCGGTGTTTTCCATCAGCGATACAATAGCCGGATGCGGCAACGTGCCATTGAGCGTCCCGCGTCCGTGAAAACTATAAAGCCCCATCGCCGGACCACCACCGAGCTTCACATCGCCGCGCGAAGCCATATCGGGTGTGTCATTTGCGAGAATGAGATCAATTTGAATCGCAATATCGGGCATCAAAGCTTGCGCGGCGGTGACTGCGCCACGGAGATTGAATTCTTCCTGTACGGAGAAAACAATGTGAACGGTCGGGCGCTTTTTTGTCTCAAGCAAAGCGCGTGCAACTTCAAGCACCACCGCGCAGCCGGCACGATCATCAACGGATATGCCTGCAATGCGATCGTCAGCAAGCTTTACACAATGAGGGCGATAGACAACCGGCGTACCAATATCGATTCCGGCTTTCAGCACATCCTCTGCAGATGAAAAACCGGCATCAATATAAAGCTCCTGATAGGGAATAACTTTGTATTTTTCATCAGGCGTTGTCGCGTGATGGCTTTTGTTGGCGATGACGCCGGATACATCTTTACCTTGACCAACGCAAAGTAATATTTCTTGAGACGCGAGTGCGCGTTCCGGCACACCGCCGACACGCTCGACACGGATCAGACCATTTGATTCGATTTTTCGCACGATCAAGCCAAGCTGATCCATATGTGCGTAAAGCATGATCTCGGGCGCGCCTTTCGTGCCTTCAATCGTCGCGATGAGATTGCCGATTCGATCGCTCCAATACTCAACACCGAGCGCTTTTAATTCACGCGCGATGTGACGGCGTACACGACCTTCATGACCGCATAGGCCCGGGATCAGCATTAATTGTTCGAGTGAGTGCGCGAGGCGTGTTTTCGGCGAGAGAGTCTTCGATGCTTTAGCCATAAGAATAGCCTTTGCGCGCGGCGCGGGCGCGATCCATGAAATCTTTAGCACGCGCAGGATCCACCGCATTCCATGTGTGGCCATCGACTTTCAATGATGAGCCGACGATGCAGCCGTCAGCCACACGCAACACATCAGCGACGGTTGCGTGCTTCACGCCTGTGTTGGCGAGAACCGGTGTCTCCGGCAAAGCCTTTTTGACCGCTTCAAGATCAGACATCGCTGCCGCTTCGCCTGTGATCGCGCCTGAAACAAGAATCGCATCAGGGATGCTTGAGAACACTGCACTGCGTGCGCGATCCGGCAGGCTGCGCCGATCAAGCGAATCTGCAAATTCTGCAGATACATTGTAAAGCATCGCGAGGTCTTTGCGGTGAAGCCGATCACGATAGCGCATCGCTGCTCCCGCATCCGGAGTCCACGGCCCCATATCAGATGCATAAGTGCCGGTAAAAATCTCACGCACAAAAGCTGCGCCTGTTGCCGCCGCTAGCGCGACGGTGCTCATCGGATCCCACAGTACATTCACACCGAAGGGCACGATTATCTCGGATTTCAGACGACCAATGATGAAAGCCATCGTCGCGGTTGAAGCGGTATCGACTTTGAATTCGTAAGGTCGATCATTTTCATTGCCGAACATCACGGCATCAACGCCCGCATTTTGAAGCGCCGTGAGATCCTTGCGCGCGTCAGCAATCAAACGCTCCAGACCACCCTCGGCATCATAGAGCGGCGACCCCGGAAGAGCGCTTAGATGGACCATCGCGATTACAGGCTTTGTGTTGCCGAATACTTTACGGAATTTGTCAGCCATTATCATTAACTCTTGGTATTAAATTTAATCACTTCACAGCGCCGGCTGTAAGGCCTTTGACGATATAGCGTTCAAAGAAAATGCCTACCAGAACCAGAGGCAAAATTGCTGCAGAAGAGAGCGCTGCCATCGACCACCAGCTAATACCTTGTGAGCCAGTTTGACTCGCAACCATCACCGGTAAGGTCCGCGCGTCAATACCGGTTAGAAGTGCAGCAAAAAAATATTCATTCCAACACAATACAAAGGAGAGAATGAAAGCAGCCACCAAGCCTGGTAAAGCTATTGGGAGAACAATACGAAAAAAAGTACTCCATACTGTACAACCATCAACAAGAGCGGCCTGCTCTAATTCAATCGGTATCGTTTCAAATTGATCTCGCGTGATCCAGATCACAATGGGTAACACCATCAATGTGTAAACAAGAATCAACCCAATCATATTATCGAGCATTGACAATTGTTTGTAAAGAACAAGAAACGGCATAGCAAGAGCGACGGGGGGTAACAAAAGCTGCGACAAGAAGAAGAATGAAATATCTTTATTGCGCATAGGACCAAATTTATAAGGAAATCGCGCAAGACCATAAGCAGCAGGCGCGCCAATCAAAATTGCAAGACATGACGCACAAATTGACGCGATGGCGCTATTTAAAAATCGTCGCATGAACTCGTCACGCACGGTCGAGATTGCAAAAATAGTGTCAGGAGATAAGCCCAAAGAACGCAATCCTTTCCAATCACCCGGAAATTGCACCGTGAAGGGAATTATATGACCTTGCGTGACATTTACTGCCGTTTTGAAAGACGTTGTGAAAGTCCAATAAATCGGAAACAGACAGATGAAAGCCCATGTGATCAGGGCGGCATAAGTTAATATCTTTACTGTGGTTCGACTCCACGTCCAAGGCCGTATTTGAATTGTTGTCATCCATACACTCATGATTGAGCCTCTCGACGCATGAATTTACCGACGAATTTCAGGAGAAGTGTGATGAAGATGATGATGATGATCAGATAGACTTCCGCAATCATCGTACCGTAGCCGACATTCGATCGATCACGATATTCACGGAAAATAAAACTCGACACCGTGTCTGTTGCGCCTCCGGGGCCGCCTGATGTGGTGTTGATGACAATGTCGGCAAGTTTTAATTGGAATACAATACGTAAAACGATCGTCGTTATACTTACTGGTAACATCAATGGAAAAGTGATGTTCCAAAATGCGCGCCATCCTGTTGCACCATCAACACGGGCCGCTTCTTGGATGTCTTTGGGCATCGCTTGCAAACCGGCAAGCAACAAAATGATCATAAACGGAATCCAGACCCATGCATCAAGCGCCATAATCCAGAATCGCGCGGTCCATGGATCAGTGAAGAAAGCTGGATTTTCCCAGCCGATGTGGCGCATCAGTGTGGCAAGCGGACCGTAGCGAAATTCCATCAGCGATTTACCGATCATCCAGCTCACGGCCACAGGCGAAAGCATAAACGGCAGCAGAAATGCGATACGGAAAAAACGTCGTGCGCGAATATCGGCGTTTAATAGAAGCGCTAATCCAAAGGCCAAAACATATTGGCCCAATACGCTCACAACATAGAACATCATATTGTGCAGCGCGTTCCAGAAATAGGGGTCCGCAATGAGCGTGCGCAGATTATCAAGTCCGTTGAATTTCTGCCCTTCAAACGCACTCAAGTTCCAATCGGTGAAAGCAATATAGAGCCCGAACAAGGTCGGGAAAATCACCATTGCAACGGTAAAAAGAAGTGCCGGTAAAAGAAAGAGTGCTTTGTAGCCTGCTTCATCACGAGTCAGAACTTGCCCAATTCCAAACGCGATTGCCCATAGTGTATAAGCGTACAGTGAGGGACGCCAATTTTCAAAACCGAGATCAAAAACGCCCGCAGCGCTGAGGGATTGCAATATAAAAACAACGCCAAATGCAATACTTGCAATGATCACAAGGCCTCGGCCAAGCATATGGCGTGAGTCTGATGCCGACAAAGAAGGTAAAGCGAAAGACGATTGGGTCATGGCCTATTCTGAATGGCTGGCCCGTTCGGCCGGAGATATGAATTAACACGCTTGATAGGCTGGCGATGTTTTTAAACATCGCCAGCCATTACGAGATTCTTTTTGGCTACAAACAAATCAAAGCTAACTAGACGCCAAGCGAAGCTTTATAAAGCTTGATCTGCTTTTCGCGACCAATTTGATCTGTGATCTTTTCCCAAGCTGCTGCGATCGCATCTGCGCCTGCTTGCACAGCTACCTTGCCGGCGTAGATCTTGGCGAGTTCATCTTCCGCAACGCTGTAATATTGGAAGATACCCGGGATACGCGGCTCAATCGCTGCGTTCGGGTGATTGTAGCTATCTGCTTCTGACTTCAGATAGGACGAGATGTACGCCTTGTCATAACCAGCGCCCACCCACTCATCGACATTGAAGTGCGAGTTGCGATAGGGTTGGAAGCCTGATGGATAGGCCGAGCACCAGAGCGAGATGTCCTTGCCACCGAGATGCGCTGCTGCTGACCACGCAGCCTTCTGCTTCTTCGAGTCTGCATCGACACGTGCCATGACGTAAATGCCCCAGCCGATATAAGCCATGTTAGGTGCAAAGTTAGGACCTGAGGGCAGCACTTCAAACTTGCCGGTTTTTGAATTGTACACGTCATCCGACCCTGGAATGATTGAAAAGCCTATAACATCACCCACGACAGACGAATCAGATGTTTTTGCCATCGAGCCGACATCACCCCACCAAGCGAGCATTGAGCCTGTGCCAGCGAGGAATTGCTGGAACGCGGTTGTGCCCGGATCGGCATTGAGCTGGTCAGCAGGTTCAAAAGGCAAGCAATCAACAACGTCCTGAATTGCGCGGACCCAAGCTGGATTATTGACACGCGGCTTCATTGTATCGATGTCAAACAACCATGCTTTGTCATTAGGGTGCTTGGCATATGCAGATGCGCGTGTACCAAGGTAGTAGAACGCGAAACCACCCCAGCCCTTAGTTGGATCAAGATAGCCATAAACATCCTGACCTTTAAATTTCTTACCCTTCAAGAATTTCGTGATTTCATTTACCTGTTGCCAAGTTTTCGGTGGACCCCATTCCCCCGTCTTGCCAGCAGCCTTCCATGCTTTCGCGAGTTCGGCATCGGCGAAGACGTCAGTGCGATAGTTGAAGTTGTGGCAGTCGCCGTCGATCGAGATGCGATAGGTCTTGCCTTCCCATGTGCCAACTGGCGCCTTGAGGTAGCCGACATAGTCATCCATCTCGATTGATTTTTTGACCCAATCCGGCATCACAGAGGCGAGGCCTTTGCCACACACATCACCTTCAAATGGCGCGCCCATTTCCACAATATCGAAATCAACGGTGCCTGTCGCAATTGATTGCTGCAGACGTGGATTGTAATCGGCTTGAGCAAGGTCAATCCAGTTGATCTTAGCGCCGGTGTAGGCTTCCCATGGCTTTAAAAAGCCGCGGAAAAGAACATTGTGAAGGTTTTGGTTGTTGAGACCCATGAAAGATAACTCAACACCTTTAAATTCACCTTGCTTGACGATTTGCTTAGTCGCGCCAAGGCACATCTCACCAACCTTCTGCCAATCAGCATCCTGCGGCGATCCTTTGCCAACACCCGGAATTTTCAAAATATCGGCTCGCAGACTGCTCGCAGCCTGCGCGGGAACAGTCATCGCTCCCAGCCCGCCTGTCGCACTCAGCGCTGCGACGCCGGCTGCGCCTTTTAAAAGACTGCGTCGGTCCGTCTTTCTATTGACGATATCGTTGTATAGATCGACCTTCATTTACATTCTCCCCATTTTTCACTTGACGCACTTTTTTGCACGCCGACCGATAAAACTATCGTACCTGGGTCTGCTGTCAATGGCATTGAATTACGATTTTTGCGCTGATAGGGAACATTTTGATCAGGTCACGATATGCGCCAGAACTTAGAGAATCTGCGTAACGGTTCCACAGGCGTCTTCCGAGAGGGAAACAAAGCGTGCCGCAATACGGCTTGCCTGAGCGGCGGCGGCTTCAATTGCCGCTCCATGCGCTAAAGCAAGACCAAGCGCGCCGACAAAACAATCGCCTGCGCCATGTGTTGAAATGACCTTTACGGGTGTTGCTGGGATGAAGTGTGGCGTAGCCCCGAGCGCGCCAACAACAAGGCCGCTAGCCCCCAAAGTCACGATCACATCGCGATGGGCGTGTCCGAGCGCACTTAAAGCACCCATCGCGTCTTCTGGCGTTTCGACGGGGCGACCCGAAAGCATCGCCGCCTCGACCCGGTTTACGACTAAAATATCAATAAATTCAATAAGTTCTTGGGATAAAACGCAGGCGGGCGCGGCGTTAAGGATTACCCGTGTGCCGGTCCCTTTCGCTTCTCGCGCAACCGCAATATTCACCGCCTCAGGCACCTCATTTTGTAGGATCAGAATCGGTGCGCCGCCAAGGCGGGTGAAGGCCGCGCCCGCATCTTGCGGGTTAATGGCGAGATTTGAACCCGAAACGATGACCGCGCCATAGTCGCCGGTCTTTTCCACAATCGCTACGCTCATGCCGGAACCCGCGGCCAGATCGGTGCCCACTTCGCGACGATCAACACCGGCGCGATCGAGATGGGCGATAAGCCTGGTGCCAAAATCATCCTGTCCCACACGCCCAATCATTGCGGTGCGCGCGCCGAGCTTAGCGCTCATAACCGCCTGATTGCCGCCTTTGCCGCCGCATTTATAAGCCCATTTTGTCCCGACCGCTGTTTCATCGACGCGTGGGAGATGCGGTGCATCGACCATGATGTCGAGATGGAGGCTGCCGCAAACGATGATGTCGAACTTGTGTTGGCTCATGGTTTATCTGTCTCGGGCGCAGCTCTAGCCGTCAAGCCTCTCGAGCCATTCTGGACGAATGCGGTGTTTCGGAATGCGGGAGGCCTCGAGCCCTTCGAGAATGGCGCGCACCTCATCGGGAAGCGGATGGGGGATCGGAAACACATTGAGGGCCGCCCAAAGCGAAGCCCAAAGCCGCAAAGCGTTCCACGGATTATACCCACCGCCGCCGACAATCATACGGATCTGCGCATGATCAATGACCGAAAGGATCGCGTTACGAAGCGACGGAATTGAGAGCGCCAAGCCGCAAAGCGGATCATCTTGCAAAGCGTCCGCTCCACTCATCACCAACACGGCTTCGGGTTTGAATCGATCAAGCGCCGGATGAATCTTCGTGCGCAGGAGCATTGAAAGTTCCTGATCATCAAATCCTTTTTGAACCGGAAAATTGAGCGCGGTTTCGGTTGAGTTTGTGCCGCTATTGGGCCAGCGCTTCTGCTCGTGAATTGAAATGGTGAGAACGCGCGGATCATCCATAAATTCATCTTCAACGCCGTCACCATGATGCGCATCGAAATCAAGATAGGCCACGCGCTCAAGGCCTTTGATCAACCAATGCTTGATCGCAAAAACAGGATCATTGGTAAAACAAAAGCCGCTTGCGCGATCAGGGCGTCCATGATGCGTTCCGCCCGCTGCAAAAAATACGGT